>Ga0315281_10000065_pt1:0-62500 | contig 116806 bp, 104 predicted proteins | sample YL17G07_0_MG_FD_204540 | JGI IMG/M metagenome (GOLD analysis project Ga0315281, IMG submission 204540) | Sediment microbial communities from Yellowstone Lake, YNP, Wyoming, USA - YL17G07_0 | ecosystem: Environmental > Aquatic > Freshwater > Lake > Sediment | place: USA: Wyoming...
TAAGGAAGTCGTACCCGCAAGAGCGGGTACTCCAATTAATAACAATCTAAGGAAGTCGTACCCGCAAGAGCGGGTACTCCAATTAATAACAATCTAAGGAAGTCGTAGGGCGCGTTCCCCGAACGCGCCGCAAAACATTTCCATCGAACAGCCGGCGCGCTCGGGGAGCGCGCCCTGCTGCGACATCATTATGTATTCAATTTGCAACGCAAATCAACAATATTTAATAAATTATCTTAGCGGCACTTTTACACTTTTAGCGGTTTGAGACTCTTGAGAGGATACCGGAAGACTTTTTGGACGCCATCGGAGCATGTCCAGATGGATTTACCGTCCCAGGCGATTCCGGTCAAATGGCTATTCTTATCTCCATATTGCGGAAGGATATAGATGCCGCGCAAAGAAAAATCGGCCGCATCCACCTTGAATATCTTATTGCTCCGGGAATCGGCAATATAGAACTCCTTCCCGAACTTAAACATACCGCAGGGATTGATTGCCGGACTATCGTAGGTGGCCGCTACGGTAAGGCCGGCATCCATGGTATGTTTGAATATCTTGCCCTGCTGGAAATCCAGCGACCAGAGGTTGGCCCCGTCGAAATACAGGCCCGACACGCTGGGGCCCGGACTGGCAAAGGAATTAACGGCGGAAAGTGCCGCGTCAACGTTGCGCTTGTATATCTTGCCGCCAAACGAGTGGGATATCCAGATATACTTGCCGTCAAACGCCAGGCCCGTGGGTTCGAATCCCTGCGTTTTGAAATTGCTGCTCACGGAGAACTTCGCATCGCGGGTGTGCCGGTAGACCGTCTCATCCGCCCAGTCGGCGACCCATATATCCCTGCCGTCAAAGCTGATACCCGACGCATTCGTGTAGGGTATGGTGAACCCGGCCTCCGGGATATCCCGCAACAGCAACTTCCACGACAAAAAACCGCCAAGCGCAAGGACGAGCGCCCCCGCAACCGAAACGATGACGGCGCGTTTCAGCCGTGAGCCGCGGGAATCGCCCGCCGCCCGGCTTTCGGTGACCTCGGGCAATGCCGCCGTATTTGTATCAAGATTGAGGGCCGCCTTCTGGTTCAACGCCTTTTTGACCATCTGACGCAGCGAATCCACTTTAAAGGGTTTATGGATGAAGCTGAAAGCGCCTTTTTTAACCAGTTCCGCCGCGGTCTCCGCGTCCCCGAACCCGGAAAGAACAACCACCGGCAGGGCAGGATCGATGATCCGCAGGGCCGCGAGAATGTCCGCGCTTTCCATATCGGGAAGGCGGACATCCAGCAGAACCAGGTTCGGATTGATTTTTTTGCAGTTATTGAGAGCCTGGTTTCCGTCTTCAGCGGAAAAAATCTCGTATCCCTGCGGCGAAAGTATCTTATCGATAACCTGCCGCATTCCCGGTTCACTGTCTACGACAAGAATCTTTGCCATTTACTCGTATCCTTATTCGATGGGAATAAACAAATTAATTACGATCGTCGTCCCTTTGCCTTTGGCGCTCTCCACCTGCAGTGTGCCGCGGTGCAGATCGATGACCCGCTTTGCCACCGTCAACCCCAGCCCCTTATGATTTTTCTTAGACGTAAAATACGGTTGGAATATCTTCTTGATGTGGCTGTCCGAGATACCGATGCCGTTATCGTTCATCTTCAGGACGATGGCTTCGCGGTTCTTGTCGAACGTCGTGGTAAGGGTGAGCTGGCCGCCCTGGGGCAGCGCTTCGACTGAATTTTGCACCAATTGCTGCAACGCGTCGTCGAACAACTTGGGATCCCCCTTGAACATGGGAATCGAAGCGTCGTACTGCTTATTGACCGTAACGTTCTGCGCCTTAAGTTTGGCCGCCATGGTCTGCGTGATGTTGTCAAACACCTGGTTAAAGTTGAGCGGCTGGTAATACATCTCCGGTATCCGCGCCAGGCCGAGGAAATCTTCAATTGATTTTAGCATTTCCTGAACGTTTTGATCAATAATTTTCAATTGCTCTTCAAGTTCCGGGTCCATTTTGAAATTGGCGATGCACAACTGGGCGGTCCCGGATATGATACCCAGATAATTCCGCACGCGGTGAGCGAAGCCGCGGGCAAGGTCTTCGAGGATGACGAAATGTTCCGTCTCCCGTTCCTTAAGGTGCGTCAACTGCTGCGTCATCTGAACCGACGTACTGCTCACTTCCCGGTCGGCCTTCATCCATTGTTCTTTCTCCTGCCGGAGCATCGTCTCTTTGTCGGCCAGCATCTGTTCAACGGTTTTTTTCTCAGCCGCAAGCTTTTCGACCCGCTGCCGCACCTCTTCCTCGTTGCGCCGCAGTTGTTCTTCCCGTTCCTTCAGTTGTTTTTCCATCTGCTGGCGCACGTGCTCAAGCTCTTTCGACGACATGCTGCCGGCGGGCGGAATGTTCACCTCGCCCGGCCGCGACGGCGCCTGAGGGAAAAGTATCCCGGCCGCGGCCGGAGCCGCCGCCGGCGCAAACCCCGGGGCCGGGGGTTGGGCAAAGGCAATACCTTCAACCCGCTGGAGATGCTGCTTGAGCCCTTTGTTCTCTTCTTCCAGCGCCCGCATGCGCATTTCCCATTGATAGCGCGTCTTTTCCTGCTCCGCTTCAACTTCCTTGCTCCTGATGCGGTCTTCAAGCAGGAGTTTTTCCTGTTCCCAGCGGCGCTCTAATTCCCTGAGCTTCCAATCCAGTTCCTTGATGGAGGATTCGTGGTTCTGGGCCTTGGACTGGAGAGAGCGTTTTTCATCTTCCTTGGTCTCGAGCCGCCGTTCCCAGAGCATAAGCTCTTCGTCGTAGCGCCGTTTCCAGAAATCCGCCACCGAGATGGCATCCACCATCTGCATCGTCTCGGCATCCGGGGGCACGTCCTGCTGGATCTTTTTAAGTTCTTCCTGTACCCAGTCCCAAGCGTCTTCCATGATTACCCTCTCAATATAATGCAGGTAAAGGAAATCGTAGGGCGCGTTCCCCGAACGCGCCGCTTTATGCCATCAAACGGCCGGACTGTTCGGGGAACAGTCCCTACAAAAACTAACAAAAATTAACTTGACAATGTACTACCTTTACCTCTACCTGTCCTACTGCGGTATCACAATTTCCTGTCCTGGCGATACTTGCCCGCTGATGACCTTATCCCGGTTCGCCTGGTATATCTCTTTCCAGCGGTTGCTGTCATTATAGTATTTCTGGGCGATACTGCGCAAATTCTCTCCCGGCTGCACGATGTGCCGTCGTGAAACATTCACATTTTTCCCTGCGGCAGCCGCCAGTCGCGGCGATTCCCTTTTCCTGCCGACCATCTCAAGTTCCGCGGTATTGACGGTTATGGGAACATACTTTTCCTTCCCCATGCCCGTGGGCGACGTTATCACTTTGATCGGCGTTACTTTATCGCCAACGGCCGCGATCGGTTTTATTTCGTCCGACCTGACTCGCGTGACATTCGTTTTCGGCGCCGCCGCGGCAGGCGCCGCCACGCTCTCCGCGCTCCTGGCGGCAGTTTTTGTCTGCGCCGGTTTCTCGTCCGCTTCGCCGTCCTGTTTGGATAACTGCGGGATGATCAGCACCTGGTTCGGTTTCACAACACCGCCGCGGCCTACGCTGTCTTTATTCGCCTGATAGATTTCATCCCAGTATTTGGTGGCGCCGTAGTATTTTTCGGCAATGGACTGCAGCGTCTCTCCGGGCTTCACGGTATGACGCACCTCTTTAGACTCATGGCTTTCGGCAACCCTCCGCTCGACGACGGGAGCCGCTCGCTCAGCGGTGGTCATTCGCGCCGCTTCCGCTTTTGCCGCCTTTATGCGTTCGCGGATGCGCAGCGTGGCCTCTTCCAGCAGGATGCTTTCAAGATTTTCCTTTTCGTTCTTGGTCTGCAGGAAACGCTGCCGGACGTTTTCCACCTCGTCCTGCAGTTTCGAGTAATAGTATTCGATACTGCCGATTTCCGTTTCATCCTTGCCCCGGCGTCCGAAACGGAAAACAAAAGACATCCGGTGCGTTCCGGAAATATCCTTGATGCCCGCGAGGGGATACTGGAACACATAATCGAGCTGCGCCCGATACAAGTTCACCGTAAAACCGGCGGCTATGTTGAAGTAGTTATGGCCTCCCATGCCGATGCCCGCCCGCAAACCGAACATATTGGTAAGATAGCGTTCAAAGCCGGTCATATAGTACCACTGGTTGCGGCGGTACTGGGTATCCAGGGTCCAGCACAGCCCGCGTTCCTTCCAGGCCATGCCAAGCCTGAGGCCATACGGTATTTTATCCTCCTCAAGGAGCCCCGTGCTCGGCTGATTGATATCCGTCAGGGAGGCCCCAAGGAATAGACGGGGCGCAAGGTTATATATTACACCCAGGTCCGCGCTCATAACCGCAACGGAATCTTTTTTCCCATATTGGAAAACCGGGCTTGCTTTGAGATAATCGTCCATCACGTATTTTTCCTGCAGATACTTCAAGTTAATACCCCACGCCCATTTATTGGCGACCGGACGGCCATAACTCAGATAATAGGCCGCCTCCTGATAATAGTCGACCAGCGAAAAATATTTCCAGCCGACCGCTATCGTGCCGAGATGCTCGTAGTAGGTGATCTTGGCCGTCGTCGTTGACGTTTCCATCCCGGCAAGCGTGCCGGTTGACACACCGGCGGAGGCCAACGACAAAGATTCAACAAGGCCTTTCCTGGATGCCGCCGTAGATAACGACATATCGTAAAGCCTTGCCTTGAGCATGGGAATGGCTATCGCCCCGAACCCCGATACGAGATTAGAATTATCGTCAAGGCCCGCGTATAATTTCCCGAAGTCCGCCCCGACCTGTCCGGTGCGGATAAAACCGAGCCCCGCCGGGTTATAGTAGAGGCCAAAAGCGTCATCCGCGACGGCCGTATAGGCATTGCCGAGGCCGATCGCCCGCGCACCGGCGCCCAGGTCGTCGAAATCGGCATAGCAATACGTTGCCACCGCAATTAGCGCACCGGCACACAACATGGATAATAGTGCGATGAATCTTGTCCGTTTCATAAAGTTGCTTTTAGTAGACAAATCGTATCCCCGCTAACGTAGTGTAACAGTAACAGCTTTACAGGACTGTCATTGCGAGGAGCAAAGCGACGCGGCAATCTGGTTGTTTTATCAAGCAAAATCGAGATTGCTTCGCTAACGCTCGCAAAGACGGCGGGACGGCAGTGATCCTTTACCGTGCGATCATGATAGTCCCGTTGACGGTCTTCCCCGATCCTTCGATCTGGTAAATATAAACCCCTTTCGGCGCGGGGCCGCTATCCGACGTCTGGCCGTCCCACTCAAGAATCACGTTCGAAGACGTCGCGTCGCCGTTCGGCCGGAGTTCCGCCGTAAATTCGCTCCGCAGATCAAACACCTTGCCAACGACCTTGTCGCCGTCCGGGTTATCGACGTAGAAGGTTATCTTCTCATAGGGGGCAACGCCGGGCGTAAAGAGTTTCGGCGGGTCGATGGTGGAAACGCGGAAGGCCGTCGGCCGGCTTACCCGCCGCAGCTGGTACTCGCCCGGCTTTATGGCTTTCAACGTTACGTTCCTCTCGCTCGTGTTGCTGGCGCCGCCCAGCCGCAGATATTCGATGCCGTTGTTCCAGAATACGTTCAGGTTCCCCTGGTCCTGAGGCGCTACTTTGGCGGCGGCAAGCCTGGCGGCGGCCGGCGTGCCAGCCTCATAATTAAACTTCAAAAACAGCGGCTGGTCGAACGATATTTTTCCTATACTGCTTCCGTCGGATTTCGTAACTTTGATGCGATAGCTGAGCAGCGTAGTATCGTTTTCCGCGATGAGATCGCGTTCAAACTGAATCGCCAGATCGCAGTGGTAGGAATTGTTTTCGGCCAGAAACAGCCGCGCAACGGCGGCCGGGATATCTATGGACAGAGAACTGTCTTCGCTCATCATGCTGAGCGTATCGGCCGACAGTGAATTAAGCAGCGGTGAATCCTCCAGCGAGCTTTCGATATCGGACGTGTCGATGGCCCGCAGCCGGTAATAGAAAGCGCCGCCCTGAGTATCGTTATCAGTCCAACTGCTGGCCGTGCCGGCGACAAAAGCGAAAAGAGCCATTTTTTTGTAACTGAGGCCGCGGTAGACCATGTAGCCCGCCAGGTCGTCGACAGTTGAATTATCGCTGTTTGTCAGCACCGGGCTCCATTGTATGTTAAAGCTCATTTTATCCGCGGCAAGCGCCCCTTTGAGCCCCGCCGGCGCCCGCGGAGTATTGAGGATCGGGATATTGAACGAGAATACGGCCGAGCAATCGGTGACCGCATTCTTGTTGTCAGCGGCTTTTACCTTCCAGTAATATCTGCGGTTTTCAAGAAGTCCGGTCCGGATATCATAGGATGTCGCGGCCAATCCCGTAGCCGATTCAAGGATAACTGAAAAATCAGCCGCGGACGCGATAAAAATGGAATAGGCAACCGACGCGCCAACGTCCCGGTCATGGGCAGACCCCCACTTGAACGTCGGTTTCTTCGTCGAAATATTTACAGTATTGGCCGGTGACGACAGGGCGAAACCTTCCGGCGGATTGTTGACCATGGATATGACAAAAACACCCGTGGAACTGTAGACAAACCCTGGATCGACCTGATAAGGAATCGGGTTGCCCTGATATCCCGCGGCGCGAACACGCCAGTAATATGTGGTCTGGTCGGTCAGGCCGATGAGCGGCACATAGTAGCGGTCTGCTCCTCTATCAACTGCCACCGTACCGAGGCCGGTGAAATCATGGCTCGGTGACATATCGATGATATAGCGGACATCATCGGCGGGATCGGGATCAACGGCTCTGCCCCAGCTGAAAAGCGGCGTAAGCGTCGTAGATATAGTGACGTTATAACCCGGCTCCAGCAGATCGAACGTGCCGGGAAGCTCCTTTCTGGTATCGACGTAAAACCGCCGGGTCTGGTTCGATTGCCGCCGCAGCCCGTCCGTCCCCACCGCCGTTATCCGCCAGTAGTATATTCCATTTTCCGAAAACCCGGCATGAGTCGTCGTCGTAGCGGTAAGCCCGCTGATGGTGGTGCTGGAAAGGAATTCCTGGGATTCGGACCAGCTCAGGTCATAGGTCACACTCTCGTCGGGATCGGGGTCGGTCGTGGAGTGCCAGGTAAACGCCACCGCCGTAGTCCCCATGATAAGATTATCGGCGGGTGAAACCAGATCGAACGCCTCCGGCTGCTGCGGAGTCGCGTTCACCTTAAAGTAGAACGTCGCATTGCAGAGCGTCGAAGCCGTGCCGTCGCCGGCCCAGACCCGCCACCAGTAGGTCGCATTTTCTACGAGCGACGGCGTTGTGTAATGGTTCGTCAATATGCCCGCCGAAGACGTATAAGTTGAAAAATTATCCCGGGAATAGTCGACACGGTACGTCACGGTGTCATAATCGACATCGTTCGACACGTTCCAGGAAAGAGGCGGGGTTGACACCGGAGATATATAGCCCGGGGCCGGAGCGGTTAAATCAAAAGCGGATGGAGCTATATTCTGCGAATTGATCCGCAGACGCCAATAGGGCTGCTCCGTGCACTGTCTCTCAAGGCCATCGTTGTCGATGACCTTAACTTTCCAATATAGCGTTTTATCTTCATAGGAACCGTAGCCCAAAGTTGGCGTGTACGATGTGCCGCCCAGCCCCGGAACGCTCACCGTCGTCCCCGCGCCCGGAGAGAATGAGCTGTCCGTTGAGTAAACAACGGTGTACAATACCGTGTCGCCGAACGACAAATCAGCGTCCGTCGAAGTGGTCCAGCTGAGGGTCGGCTGGAGCACACCGGCACCGGCAAAAGAATTATCGGCCGGCAGTTGCAGGGAAAATACGCCGGGAACGTTATCGACGGGTGTGGCCGAAGGCGAGACCGTCGACAGGTCGGACCAGTTGCCGCGCTCGTCCGCGCTACGAAGCGCAAAATAATAGGTGGTTCCGTTGGAAAGCCCTGTGACAACCAGCATTTGCGACGCGCCGGCAACGGCCACAGTGCTTTTCTGGATACGATAGGGATACCCCGACGACACCGCGTTCCATGTGGTGGTATTGTTGATCACACCGGTGGATGAGGCGCGGATATCATACGAGCCTTTGAGCGTGTCCGAACTCCCGTCGTCGCCGGGCGCAGTCCAGGCAAGGGTAACGCGCCGCCAGCCCTGCGTCGCGGCAAGGTTGGTTACCGCAGCCGGAGGCGTAACATCGATCTGAGACCAGGACGTGGCGCCCGCCGATACCGGCGACCAGTTGTTCGATTCGTCGGCAGTCCAGATACGGAAATAGTAGGTTACGCCCTCGCCGAGACTATTTATGGTCACCGTATTAGTGGTGCCCGGCGTGGTTGAGGTGGTAATGTCCATATCAAAGCTGCTCGTCGTAAAATTAGCCAGCGAACTCGTATCCAAATCGATGCGGAACTTACCACCCGTAATCGCGCCGGACGAACCGTCGTCGCCGGTAGCGACCCATTTGAGATCAATCTTACCCTCCGTCACCCCCGGCGAAGCCGAAATCTGGGTTATGGGCGCCGGCGGCGTTGTGTCGGGGGTACGAACGGGATAATTGTTCGGCCAAGATAGCGGCGATTCGCCCACCTCGCTGAACAGACCGTCCCCCTGATCTCCCTTATCCAGGCAGCTGACCCGGTAGTAATAGGATGTTTCTGCATCCAGACCTGTATCGGTGAAAGAAAAAACGGCATTATTGACAGTGGTAAACGTAAACGTACTGACCAAGGTACCGCTTGTCCGGTATATTTTATATTTATCCCGGTCATCCACCCCCGTAAAACTCGGCAACTGCCAGGATACGGTTACGGCGCATGAGCTTATGGCAACTGCGGTAACGCTTGTCGGAGGCAGCGGCGGCTTGTCACAGGCGGGGACCGCTTTAATATTGGAGATCGGTGAGAAATTTCCTACCTCATCATATACACGGAAGGCAAAATAATACGTGGTACCGGGATTAAGGTTGTAGATACTGCCGCTGAAAGTATGAACCGGTTCCGGCAGCCCGCTGGTTGTCGTCGCGACCACGGTTGACGACACCGTGATACCGTCGAAGTTATTCTCAGTTATAGTGTAGGTAGCCCCTTTAACGACATACGTACTGCACTGCCCCACCGTGCCATCATCCCCGCCGCCAAGCCAGCCGAGTTTTACATCACCGTCGCTGGAACCACTCTCCCAATCCCAGAAAGACGATGAGGCGGGCGCAATACTGAGCGTGCACGTCGAATACTGAATAGAGGTCGTCGCTATCGACGACTCGTTCACCGCGTAAATCTGATACCAATAGGTCGTACCCTCCGCACGCCCCGTATCAAGAAACGTGTTCGAAGGGGTCAGCGACATTGCCGTAACGGTATGAAGGTAATTGTCGGTTGAACGCAACACGGTGTAACGGGTATAATCCGGGTTACCGTTCTTATACCACGATAAATTTATGGATGACGTTGTTTCGGTTGAGGTGCCCGTGTCCGCGCCCGGCGGCCGGGCCAGCGTAAAGAGACTTCCCGACACGGTCACCGAGGTAATCAGGCCGCTGAAGGCCTCAAGGTACACCATATATGAAGTGTTCGTCGAAAGGCCGCTTTGTATCCATGAGGTGTCCGATGCGGACAGATTGCCCGAGAGGTTGACGCCTGAACTGGAATTGATGATGCGGTACCCTTGCGCATTGGCAGCGGTCCATCCCCACTTTACCTCATTGGTCGAATAATTTCCTGTCGTCTCACCGCTGAATTGCGGTTTTTCCAGAGCCACCCACGGCATGGTGCTCCTGGCCGTGCTATACGCGCTGTGATTTCCGAAATCATCCTGCGCGCAGACACGGTAATAGTACGTGTTACCGTTGAGGAGCGATGCGGTGTCCTGGTGCGTGGTTCCGGGCGTAAGGACAGTCGCAAGGGCAACAAATCCCGTCGTGGAAGAATAGCTGGAACGTTCTACCGCGTAGCCGGCAATGATGGTTTCACCGTTTGCCGTCCACGCGAGATCAACAATGGCATTGCCGCGGGAAACGTTCAGGTTGAGAACCGACGGGGTGTCACGAACAACCGTCCATGCAAGCGTGTTGTTCGTCCCGCCGGTCTGCGTTGAAGACTGCCAGACCCCATAGGTGCTGCCATCAAACACCTTGATGGCGAAATAGAGCGTGGCGCCGGGCGTAAGACCGAAAAGAGTCCTTTTTTCAGTCGAGCCGCTGGATACCAGCGTTGTCCAACTATGGGAATAGGTGTTCACCCAGGCGGCGTTATCATAATCTGTTGAGTTGATTTCGCCGGTGGCAAATTTGACGCTATAGTCGGCAGGCGTGGAACCGTTGCCGGGGTCAGGAACCGTCCACTGCAGATCGACCAGCCCTTCAATGGACGAAGAAGCGGAAAGATCGGTGACGGCCGCCGGCTGCGCCCCGGCGCAGAGCGGGAAAAGGCTCAGAAAAATGGAAAATACGAGATATTTCCTCATTCTTGTTCCATCGAAAAAAATAAAAACTACCGGTAAATCCGCACGGTAGGTAGGGGGTCTTTTAGAAAATAAGCATCTCGAATACCCGGATGGGCATTAATACCCTGAAAAAATGTAATACTGTCCTTTCGGTAACCCGGCTGGCGTGGATAGCCCCCTACCTTTAGCCCCGTGGCTTTGCGTCCTCCGGTTTTCCGGAGTTTGCCGTTATCGTACAAACAAGACAGTTGTTACTCAACCACTATGAAAAATAACAGAGTTCTCTATATTTGTCAAGGTTATTTGCGTTTATTTATTTCGGGTGGGTTTTTTCAACAATCTGCGGGAAGTATTTAATAATTTAAACAGTTTTCAGGTATGGCTTTGAATGAGGGTGTAAAAAACGATTTTGTATAGGAAGTCGTACCCGCAAGAGCGGGTACTCCAATTGATAACAATCTAAGGAAGTCGTACCTTTCAGGCACTCCGATGATAACAACATAAGGAAGTCGTACCTTTCAGGCACTCCGATGATAACAACATAAGGAAGTCGTAGGGCACGTTCCCCCGAACGTGCCGAACTTTCAGGCGGACTGTTCGGGGAACAGTCCCTACAAAAGCACCTGAAATCAGCAGGGTACAGTCAAGTAGATAAGCAGGTAGTATTATTATGAATAATTATCAAAATGTTTTTGATATCACTTCATGACAACTATTTCGCTGAGAGGTTTACGGGGGGCCGGTTCAGGGACGGTTTCCGGATAGCCGAGCGTGACAAGGCACTCCACTTTCCAAGATGCGGGCAGGGACAGGATTTTCCGTATCTCCTTGCCTTTGAACCAGCCAATGTAGCAGGTGCCGAGGCCCAGTTCCACAGCTTTCAGCACGAGATGTTCCAGCGAGATGCCCAGGTCGATTAGATGGTACTGCACACCCTGCACCCGCCCGGCAAGATGATGCATCAGAACGCTCAAATTGCTGCAGGCGACGATAACGCAGGGCGCGGCCCCCGCCCAGCTATTCGGCACAACGCCGCCCAGCCCTTCGCTGCACAGCCGTGTTTTCAGTTCAGTATCCTGCACCACCACATACCGCCACGGCTGCGCATTGCAGGCTGAAGGCGCGATGCGCGCGGCCTCAAGGATCGCGGTGATTTTATCCGGCTCGACCGCACGATTCAGATATTTCCGTATGCTCCTGCGATCACGCAGAATTTCATCAAAACTTTTCGGCATGGTTTCCTTGGGTTAGGGTTCAGGCATTATGCGGTATGAAAGGAGTTCGGTGTTATTATGTTCCCTGCCGCCGGCGGCCGCGACGGATGTCAACACCCAGCCAACACCCGGAGCATAATAATTGTATTTGATCGAGCCGGGCGCGGCAGAACTCTCTTCGCTTATTTTCAGGCAGTTGGCGAATTCGCCTGCTTTAACTTTTACGGCAACGATCCGGGATACGATCTTATATGCAACCAGTTTGCCGGCCTCAAAATTCTTCCACACCCGGCCTTCCGTAAAAGGGTAGGACATGATAACGGCGTATTTGGCCGATGCGGCGTCCTCAAATTCCCTGACTTCAAGGTCTTCCTTACGGTAAACGTGTTTCACGCGGGCGACTACCCGGTTACCCGCAGAGATGCATTTGTTCATGGTATAGACACCCGACGATACCACAATACAGTTCCATTCCGCCCGCATGTTCTTTCCCCCGGCCTGGGAATCACCTTCGATCCAGAAACTCTTGTCCGTGAGAGGAAAATAATCGGGGGAGGTCAACAACCCGTACCTGGACAACGCCACCCAGGAACTCGATCCGGGATATTTATCAAGCACGGCGGTGAAGTAATGCCCTGCCTGCGAAAATAGTTTTAAGCGCTTTTGATACAGCACACCGAGATGGTAGAGCGCTTCGGGGGCCGCCGCGGTGTTGGGGTAGCGCTTATAGATGCCTTCGTATTTCATGGCAGCCTCAATAAAGTAGCCGCCTTCTTCGAGTTTCACAGCCTTCTTGAGTTCGTTACCCGGCCCGCAGCCGAACAGCATCAGGGCAAAGGCCGCGCTCAAGAACAGGTACATCAATCTCGCAACGGAAATTTCAGGCTTCATGAGTAATATCCACGTCCTTCTTTCCGGTTCCATACCCCTGCCTGCAGAAACGGGTACTGAGATTAATACAATCTCGGAAGCGGTACGCAACGCAGGCGATCAGAACGCCTGCCGTATCAATAAGAACATCCGAGACCGCCGGACCGCGGGTGGGAACGAACGACTGATGATATTCGTCCGAAACGGCGTACAGCACGGAAAAAATAATGGCGTAGGCCGTTGCCCGCCGCGAGTCGCCGGCGGCTATACTGCCGCAAAAGGCACGCCTCACCAGCAGAAAAAGAACGGCATACTCGATCACATGCGCCATTTTTCGCAGGATCAGATCGCCGAACCCGAATTCGGTCTTCAGGTTCGGCACGCTGGAAAGATAGAAGATAAGGCTGCACCACGCCAGCGCCGGCAGCCAGAGACGAACTATTTTATTGATCATGTTTAGTTATGCGCAACGATATGTTACGTTCCCACTTTTTTATTCCAGGGGATTTCTCGGGCAGGATGCTACTTTTCGTAAACGAACTCGAAGCCGCCAACCCTGACGATATCCCCCACCCGGACACCCCGCTCCGCCAGAACTTTCTCAATACCCATCTTTTTCAGTATGTTCTGGAAACGCCGCAGGGCCTCTTCCTGATTGAAGTCGGTCATGGCAGCCAGCTTTTCCACACGGGCGCCCTGTATCACGAAGACGTCGTCCTTCTTTACGACGGTAAAATCGGGTTCGTAAACGTACTTCCTGACGGTCTCCGGGACAACGTCTTCGTGAGACGTGGCGGTGTTGAGCACCTTGAGAACCGCGCTAAGAAGCGCGTCAACCCCTTTGCCGGTCACCGCGGAAATAGGAAAAACCTTTTTGCCTTTGACGTGCCTCTTGAAGGCGGCCAGCGCCGCAACAGCGTCCGTAACATCCATCTTATTTGCGGCAACAAGCATGGTTTTTTTCGTGAGCATTTTCGAGTAGCTCGCGAGTTCTTTATTAATGATACGATAATTTTCGGCCGGGCTTTTGCCGTCAAATCCGGTCATATCCACCAGATGGATAATTACCCGGGTCCGTTGCACATGCCGCAGAAACTCATCGCCGATACCTTTGCCCTCATGCGCGCCTTCGATCAGGCCCGGAATATCGGCCACGACAAACTGTTTTTCCTTGAAATGGACAACGCCGAGATTGGGGGTCAGTGTCGTAAAAGGATAATCGGCTATTTTGGGCCGCGCGGCGCTGATGCGCGAAAGGAAGGTAGATTTCCCCGCGTTAGGAAAACCAACCAGACCGACGTCGGCGATTAGTTTCAGTTCAAGGTCCAGCGTCACCTGTTCGCCCGGCTCGCCTTTTTCGGCAAGACGGGGCGCCGTGTGCCGGCTGGTCTTAAAAGATTGGTTACCCCGTCCCCCTCTGCCGCCTGCCGCAACAAGCATCATGCGGCCCGATTCTTTCATGTCGGCCAGCATCTCACCGCTCCGGCGAACCACCGTTCCCACCGGCACTTTGATGATAACGTCGGCTCCCCCGCGACCGAACTTATTGCTGCCCTGTCCCGCCTGGCCGTCCGCGGCCCGATAGTGCGGCCGGTAGGAAAGATCAAGCAGGGTCGTCAGGTGGGGGTTGGCTTCCAGATAGACGTCGCCCCCCTTTCCCCCGTTCCCGCCGTCAGGGCCGCCCATGGGAACGAACTTTTCCCTGCGAAAAGAAATACAGCCGGCGCCGCCGCGCCCGGCTGTAATGAAAATACGAGCTTTATCTATGAACATAATTATGTACGGCTATTCCTGCGGCTGTACCCGCACATAGCGCCGATCACCGGACTTCTTTTCAAATATCACGGTACCGGATATTTTGGCGAACAACGTATTGTCGGATCCCATTCCCACGTTTTTCCCGGGATGGAACTTGGTACCGCACTGGCGGACGATAATGCCGCCGGCGTTGATCTTCTGGCATCCGAAAACTTTGACGCCAAGCCTTTGGCCGGCAGAATCCCGGCCGTTAGACGATGAACCTTGCGCTTTAGTATGAGCCATGGTAAAATCCTCCGACGTTACAAGTACGACTTCGTTAGAAACGGGTACAGGACTAAAAAAGCCGTGGGCATGAATCACCGCGGCTTCGTAAGTGTTCCAACCTATCCCTGTTGTATTGATTTGATCTTGAGCTCAGTGATATATTGACGATGACCCTGCGTTTTCTTGTAGCCCTTTTTCGAGCGTTTCTTGAAAACTATCACCTTTGGAGCCCGAGCCTGGCGCACCACTTCGGCTATGACCTTCGCTCCAGCCACAACCGGACGACCAACCGTTGCCTTCTCGGCGTCTCCGATGAGAAGAACTTTGTCGATAACGATTTCATTGCCGGATTCAGCATCGATCTTCTCCACCACTATGCTGTTTCCTTCTTCAACGCGATACTGCTTGCCACCCGTCTGAATAACAGCGTACATTGACTTACTCCTTTCTAATCTGTATAATACTAGCACAAAAAATACCGGCTTGTCAATATCCGGGCAACCTCAGGCCGCGGAGACATATCGGGATTAACAAGGCCGTTGGAAGAATATTTTTATAGCATAAAATTCGCGCTTTTTCAATGGGCCTCTACAAGCGAGGAATATCGTATGTGGCTATCGAAACGGGTACAAGGCATTCAACCGTCTCCGACGCTGGCGATCGAATCAAAAGCAAAGGCGCTCAAGGCGCAGGGAATCGACGTCATCAGCTTCGGGGCTGGAGAACCCGATTTTGATACCCCGGCCAATATTAAGGAAGCCGGCCAGAAGGCCATCGCCGAGGGATTCACCAAATACTGCCCGGTCACCGGCACGCCGGAACTGAAAACCGCCATCATCGATAAATTCCGGACGGACAACGCCATCGAGTACCGGCCGGAAGAGATCATCGTCTCATGCGGAGCGAAACATTCGCTTTACAATTTGTTCCAGGCGGTGCTCAACCCCGGCGATGAAATCATCGTGCCTGCACCCTACTGGGTTTCATATCCCGATATGGCGCTCCTGGCCGGGGCCAGGGTGCGCGTCATCAAAACCAGAGAAACCGACGGCTTCAAGATGTCTGCCGAGGCGTTGCGCAAGGCGATCCGTCCCAGAACCAAGGCCCTCGTCATCAATTCCCCCTCCAACCCTACCGGCAGCACCTATACCTCAGACGAACTGAATGCCATAGCGCAAATATGCATCGAGAAACACATCCTCATCATCGCCGATGAGATCTACGAGAAACTCGTCTATGACGGATTCAAATTCACGTCCATCGCCAGCCTTTCGCCGCAGGTCCGGGCGCTGACAGTAGTCGTCAACGGCGTATCGAAATCCTATTCCATGACCGGCTGGCGCATCGGGTACGCGGCCGGGCCCGGGGATATTATCTGCGCCATGGCCAACATACAGAGCCAGTCAACATCCAATCCGACATCCATCTCCCTGAAAGCCGCCACCGAAGCTCTTAGCGGCGACCAGTCGAGCGTTGAAACCATGCGCCGGGAATTCGAGCAGCGGAGAAACTACATCGTTGACCGGCTAAACCGCATCAAAGGCGTCAAATGTTTCAACCCCCAGGGCGCCTTCTACGTCTTCCCCAACGTCAAGAAATTGCTCGGCAAAACGTACGGCGGCACAACGATCACCACGACACTTGAGCTTGCCGAATATTTGCTGGAAAAGGCAAAAATTGCCGTAGTGCCGGGCGAACCATTCGGCGCGCCGGGATACCTTCGCCTTTCCTATGCCACGTCGCTCAACAACATAACTAAAGGCCTCGACCGGTTCGAGCAGGCCATTAAGTCATAAGGAACGATGCGGGTTCTTTTATTTCTTTTCTTTTTTTATTGCGACAGGTTGGCAAATTGACTCCGTTGTCCCCTATTCACGGCTGACGCACAGAGCAACTAATTAAGGTGGGAAAGGTATTATACTATCGTAAGTGGATAGGAACCACGAACACTTATATAATCAGCATATTTAACTAACTCTTTTAATGCTTTTTCTACTTTTAAATCTTCCAGTTTACCTTTAATCTCTATAAAAAATATATACTCCCATGCTTTCTTATCTGGTTTTGAAATAATACGAGTCAAACTGACATTATTTTTCTTAAATGGCAGTAAGGCGTCGCAAAGGGCACCCACTTTATCTTTGAGTGAAAAAACAATCGTAGTTCTATAATCTATTTTTCTAATCACAGTTATTTTTTAATACGAGAAACCGCGTAATATTCTTCTTTTCTTCACCACCACCTACTATTTCGTTTAATTTCCTTAACCCATAATAATCTGCAGCCTCAGCACTTGCTATTGCACAAGAATATTTTTCATTTTTAATTCTATGAATAGCTTCGGATGTACTTTGAACATCAACCATAGTTACCGTAGCTGACAAATGACTTTTTATCCAGGGTTCTGCTTTTTTTAAAGCGTATTCATGAGAATATACTATCTTTATCTGTCTTAATTGGATAGGTTTTTTACTCAGCAGGAACAGCTTTATATTTAACTCCAATTCTTCAACAATAGATAAATTACTATATAAATATTGAGGTAAAATTAACATATCCACCGTATCATGGATAATTCCACCAGTAGTATTTTCAATAGGAACAACTGCTATCGAATTATTCAGGTGCGTCAAACTTTCAATTGCTTCCTTAATAGAAGGTTTTGATATATACTTAGACTTGTCACCAAAACGGTGCATAGCGGCTATGTGTGAAAAACTATATGGTTTGCCGAAATACATTATTTGCATATTACCGGAACTTTCTAATACCTTATATTTACGACATGATTTTTGTGACTCTAAATAATTATTCACATTTGTCGTTAGATAAGGATTTAACTTTGCTACTAATCTCTTGTCTATTGTTGTTCCATTCATAGATTAGCCCCTGAAAATGTTTTATAAGATATCATTGAATATCCCCCACCCATAACAATTAATTATATAAATTTTGCCTAAAGATGTAAAGACTTGATTTTCTGAGGTATAATTAGCATGGCGTCATTACAACGCCATGCTAATTATACCTCATGGATCAAATTTTGTCAATATTATTATCATCTCCCAAGAACCGCGATTGGGTTCAAGCTACGCTATTTTCCGCGCGACGTTAGCCGTTTGGATTATATTTGTTAGGAAGTATTTAGCGCTTACACGTTAAACAAAAACTCCACCACGTCCCCATCGCGCATGACGTACTCTTTCCCCTCCTGGCGGAGGAGGCCATTTTCCCTCGCTTCCTTCATGCTGCCCAGTTTTACCAGGTCGTCGTAGGAAACGATATTGGCGCGGATGAAACCCTTCTCAAAATCGGTATGGATGACACCGGCGGCTTTCGGCGCGGTGTCTCCTTTATGAATGGTCCAGGCGCGGGTCTCTTTGAGGCCGGTGGTGAGGTATGTCTGCAGGCCAAGCAGGGTGAAACACTTTTTGCCGATAACGTCCAGGCCCGATTCAGCGATGCCAAGCTCTATGAGGAAGTCGGCCTTTTCTTCCCTATTGAGTTTCGAAATCTCTTCTTCGATCTTGGCGCAGATGACGGCGAACGCATCGCCTTCTTTTTCGGCATGGGCTTTCACCGCATCCAGATGAGGGCTCGATTTTCCGAGCATGGCTTCGCTGACATTGGCGACATAAATCACCTTTTTGTCCGTGAGAAAATTCATGGATCTCATTAATACGTTTTCCTCGCTGGAAATGGCGAGCGCCCGCACGGGCTGTCCTTTTGACAGCGCCTCTTTAATCCTGGACAGAAAGGCAAAGCGGTCTTTTGCCTCCTGGTCGGCGCCCGCCCGCACTTGCCGGGCACAGTTTGCATGCATCTTATCTGCCATTTCAAGGTCAGCGAGAATAAGTTCGGTATTGACAACTTCGATGTCGTCCAGGGGATTGATCTTGCCGCTCACGTGCACTATGTTTTCGTTCTCGAAGCAACGAACCACATGCGCGATGGCCGAGACCTCCCTGATGTGGGCCAGGAACTTGTTGCCGAGCCCCTCGCCTTTGGACGCACCTTTGACCAGGCCCGCTATATCGGTGAAGGTGATGACGGCCGGAACGACCTTCTCCGAGTCGCTCATCTTGGCGAGCACATCGAGCCTGGTGTCGGGAATCGGCACGATCCCGGTGTTCGGCTCGATAGTGCAGAATGGATAGTTTTGCGCCTCAGCGCTGCAATTCGTGATCGCATTAAAAAAAGTGGACTTCCCAACATTGGGAAGCCCGACGATACCTACGGATAATGCCATGATATAACTCCTCAAATGAAAACGGCGTTCTTGAGTTCTTTAGTTCTCGAGTTCGTGAGAGGAAGTTCAAGGTTAACTGCTTTTGTTCAATTTAACCTTTACTCAAGAACGCAAGAACTCGAGAACCCGAGAACGCCTTTATACATCTATTCCACAATTATCTGGTAATCTTCCCACTCAACTTCGTGGGCCGTCAATACTTCCACGGCCTCTCCGGCGATCTGTTTGAGCCGGACGACGCGCTCTTTAAAGAACGGGGCTACGGCGGGATTGAGCCTTATCCGCACCTTGCCGGCGTGGCGGGACAGCTTGAGCTGCTGAAGTTCCTGTGTAACCTGGATGAAAAGCGATTCACGCGACAGCACGAGGCCCAGTCCCTTACAGGTCGGGCAGGTTTCGCCGAGCAGGGCAAACAACGATTCCCGCCGCCGCTCGCGCGTCATCTCCACCAGGCCCAACCGGGTGATCGGCCAAATTTTTATTTTCGCCTTGTCTCCGGACACCGCGTGGTGCAGGGCGTCGAAAACCTTCTGGCGGTTCTCGTGGCGCTTCATGTCGATGAAATCTATGACGAGAATGCCGCCGATGTTGCGCAGGCGTATCTGGCGGGCGATCTCCCTGGCCGCTTCGACGTTCGTAATCGTGACCGTCTCTTCCTGGGATTTTCTCCCGGTGAACCGGCCGGTGTTGACGTCGATGGCGCAAAGGGATTCCGCCTCTTGTATGATGATGTAGCCGCCGGAGGGCAGGTCCACGCGGTTGGCGCGCAGTTTCTTGATCTCGTCTTCAATGCCGAAGGCCTTCATGATCGGCGTTTTCCCCTGGTAAGGCTTGATGCGATCGACGAGTTCGGGCGACACGATCTTGACGAAATCGAGCACTTCCCGGTGCTCGGCCTGCGAATCTACGAGAAAAATGTCCACGTCTTCGTTGAAATAGTCCCTGACGGTCTGGAAAACGATGCCGAGGTCCCGGTGCACGAGCGTGGGCGCCTTCGCCTGGCTGTAACGCTGGTTGATGGACTCCCACAGGCGGGTGAGGTAGCGTACCTCACGCTTCAATTCTTTTTCCGTCGCCTCTTCCGCTTCGGTCCGTACGATGAATCCGCCCTTCTCGGGTTTGGAACCCATGATAATATTTTTAAGACGGCTGCGTTCGTCGCGCGCTTCGATGTTCTTGGATATGCCAATATGGTCGTTGAACGGCATAAATACCAGGAGCCGGCCGGGCAGCGAGACGTCCATGGTCACCCGCGCCCCCTTGGTGCTGATTGGCTCTTTGTCCACCTGCACCATGATTTCCTTGGAGCGCGATATCATTTTTTCAATTTTTTTCTCACGCGATTCGCAGATGACGTCGTCGACGTAGAGATAGGCGTTCCGGTCAAGCCCGGCATCGACAAAAGCGCTCGAGAGTCCGGGCAGGATATTTTTGACGATGCCCTTATAGATGTTCCCGACGATTTTTTCCGACTCGCGGCGCTCAATGAAAAGGTCCACCAGTTCGCTGTTGTCCAAAATCGCAACGCGGATCTCTTCGGGTGTCCGATTAACGAGAATTTCTTTCTTCATGAATATGCCCCTGTCAAGATTGTATTATTGCTTCGCAAAAATAATAGTGACGCTCCTCCGGCTGAAGTCGGGGGATTTCATGTCGCATGTATTAAACTGTTCGCCATATTCTATCATATTTTTACTTTTCCTGCTGTACGCCGAATTAAGGTTCAGAAATACCGCCGTCCCGTTTTTCAATTAAGAGGTCAGTCCGGTTTATCGGAATGTTTTTGGACTCGCTTTCACCGATACCCAACAGCAGTTGGACGATCCTCTCCGGCTTCACGGTTTTTTTCGGGCCGAACCGCAGCTGCAGGAAACAGCCGTAAGGCTCTTTCCGCAGTTCGCGGATGAGCGGCCGGACGTCGATCCTTTCGATCCGGTTCTCTTTTTTCTTGTCGACAATAATCTCAGGTTGCGCCAAAAAATGCCGCAGCTGGTCGTCCGACACATCCGCCCTGATCTCATAATTCGCCACGTTGAGCAGAGAGTCGAGCGACGGGAAAAACACCGGAACCTTCTTGACGGACAGCAGTTCGAAGCCTGCCGGCAATTCCTTGTGGATCTGCGCCTGCGCCTCATTCGCGTCGACGTTCCGGGAAAGCTCGATCTCCACATATTCGCTGCCGCTCTCGTAGCCTACGGAGATGGCCGGGCCGAAGGCCATGCGCAGCTGCGGGCTAAAGCCCGCCGTGTAGATGATGGGCAACCCGCTCCGGCGCATGACGCGCCTGAACATCTCGATCTGTTCCAGGTGCGACAAAAAACGGACTATGCCGCGCCGGGCAAACCGGAGCCGGAGGCGCTGTACCGGCCGGACCGCTGGCAGCGGCCGCGGTTCCGGCATTTCCGGAACCGGAGCGCGGTCGCGTTTCACGGCCTCGGACTCTCCTGCCGTCTCCAGCAGCGCGCGCTGGAAATCGGCCCGGAGCACATCTTTTCCGACGCCGAACTCCAGGTGATCCCAGGGCAACACCTCCCGGGCGGTTCGTTCGCGGTACAAATAGAAATCCGGATCAAGGGCTGCTTCCCGGAATGCATCCTGCCACAACGCGAACTTGAAATGCTCTTTCCACTGGTCGAACCGGCACCCTTTCTCCCACGCCTTCATAATAACGGCCGACAGGCGGCGGTCGCCGCGGGCCAGCGCCCCCTCCACCAGCGTCGTCTCGATAAAATGGCCCTTGACGGTGGCCGGCAAAATACGCTCAAGCTTTTTCATGTGGGCCAGCAGCGTGTCGAACGCGGCCATCGGTACCCACTGGAACGGCGTCTGGGCTTTCGGCACGAACGGCGAGATCGTGATATTGAAGTTGAGGCCGCCAGCCTGGCGACGCGCCAGGCGAACGAGAGTGTTGATTCCTTCAATATCCGCCCCGGTCTCGGTCGGCAGGCCGATCATAAAATATAGCTTGACCATCTTCCAGCCAAGGCGATGCGCCAGCGCCAGCGTTTCGACGATCTCCGATTCCGGCAATTCCTTTCCGATAACGTTACGCAGACGTTCCGTCCCCGCTTCCGGCGCGAACGTCAAACTCGTCCGCTTGGCATAGCCGAGGTTCCTGGCCACGCGCACGGAAAATTGATCGCAGCGGAGCGACGGCAGGGAGATACTGATGCGCCTGGCGCCGTAGACGGTGTTGACCTCCGCAAGAAGTTTCGTCAGGTCGCGGTACTCGGTGCAGGAAAGCGAAGAAAATGCGACCTCTTCATATCCGGTGGACGCCAGCCCCTGTCTCATGAGTTCCAGAACGTTCTCAACCGGACGAGCCCGCCACGGCCAATAATACTTCTGCGCCTGGCAGAACCGGCAACGGCCGGGACAGCCCCTGGCGACTTCCAGCGTCAACCGGTCGTGAACCGTCTGCAGGTAGGGGACGATCTTTTTCTGCGGGAAGAAGGCCGTCTCCAGCTTCACCGTGCGTTTGCGCACGATTGCGGGGACACCGTCGGCAAGCGGGGTAACAGCGTGGACTGTGCCGTCCGTGTTGTACCCGACAGAGTAGAGCGACGGGACGTACACACCCGGGATATCGGCTAGCGCGCGAAGCATCTGCTGTCTGGTCCGCACCGTCTCTCTGAATTCCTTGATCTTCTCAATGATATCGCCGACCGCCTCTTCGCCATCTCCGAGGACAAAGGCGTCAAAGAAATCAGCCAGTGGTTCGGGATTGGCCGTCATCGGCCCGCCGCCGATGACAAGCGGGAAGACGTCCGTCCGCTCGTCCTGTCGCAGCGGAATACCCGCCAGGTGCAGCATGTTGAGAATATTCGTCGCGCAGAGCTCGTACTGCAGGGTGATGCCGACGACGTGGAACTCCCTCAAGGGGGCGGCGCTCTCCAATGACATGAGCGGCAGCCGCTCTTTGCGCAGCTTCTCCTCGAGGTCCGGCGCAGGCGAAAAGCACCGCTCGGCGACCGCGTCGCTGCGATCATTGACCAGATGGTAAAGGATCTCCAGTCCCAGGTTCGAAGCGCCGACCTCATAGAGATCGGGAAAACACAGGCACAGCGCAACGTCCGAAGCCTTCCGTTCTTTCCGGCACGCGTTCCACTCGTGGTCGATATAGCGCGTCGGCCGCTGCACCAGGGGAAGTATTTTTTCAATTGCTTGTTTATTATCCATGGTAATTTTTCTTCTCCGATTAGTGGAGCCCCTCCGGCAGGAGCCGGAGGCTCCTTCAATAACGCGACCTCCCGCGACTTCATCAATCATTTCTCCCCCGGCAGAGCCGGGGGATTCCAAGAGCAGGGGATTCCGTGAACAACGTTCTCGAGTTCTTTAGTTCTCGCGTTCTCGTGCGCGAGGCTTTTTCGATTTTTATCAATAACACGAGAACGCCGTTTGGCGGATTACTAATGGGTGAATCTTCTCACGTGTATCGACAAAAGCAATCCGATGGACCACAGTGCCGTCACCATCGACGACCCGCCGTACGAGAGCAGCGGCAACGGCAGGCCGGTTGCCGGCATCATTCCCATGACCATGCCGATGTTGATGAGCGCGTAGAAGGCGAACATGGTGGATATCCCTGTCGCCACAAGCGACCCGAACCTGTCACGCGCTTCGCGCGCCACAATCATGCCGCGCCATACGATCATAAAATACAAAAGAATCGTCAGCTGCGAAACCATGAACCCCGTTTCTTCCCCGATCACCGCGAAAATGAAGTCGGTATGCTGTTCTGGCAGGAAACCCAGTTGTGACTGAGTCCCCTGAAACAGTCCCCGGCCAAGCATTTGTCCTGACCCGATGGCGATCCGGGATTGAATAATGTTATACGCCGAACCCAGCGGATCAATTTCCGGATCCAGGAACACGATGAGCCTTTTGCGCTGGTATTCCTTGAGCGACTTGTTCACCGCGACCGACGATACGCTGCCGAAAATAATGATAACGGACAGCGCGATCGGATATAGTATCGGGACGACGAACCGGAGTTTCGTCAATAGCCACCAGATGAAAAATAGCGCCGCCGTTACACAGGCAAGAATGATAATAGCGCGCATGCCTCCCCGGCTTAGCACCACAAAATACTGGAGCAGAGGATGGGCGTCAAGCAGGTTGGGTTGCAACTTGAAAAATGTGGCCATGAGCGGAATACCGGCCGCCAGCATTCCATACAATATGATACCCGCGAGGTAAAGCGGTTCAACGCCGGCCACGAACAGAAGCACCAGGGCAACCGGGAAATAAGAAAGCGTTGACGAGAAATCCGGTTGCATCATAATCAGGAATAATTGGCCGAATAGTATGCCCAGCGAAAAAAGAAATGTCGTCCAACGTTTGGACTCGCGCCAACGGCTGTCGAGATACGCCGCAAGCGCAAGGACAAAAGCTATTTTCGCGACCTCAACCGGCTGGAACGAGAATAATCCCAGATGGAACCAGCCCCTGGTGCCGCGGACCGTTGTCCCGCCTAAAAGCACCGATACCAGCAACAACAGCGAACCTCCATACACCAGTGGAAACAAAGAACGGAAATACTGGTAATTGAAAGTGACCAGCAACACCATGCCCACAAACCCCAAAAGTACGGCCGTGCTTTGCGTGAGGATGAATTTGCCCGGGTTACCGTAATGCAACGTCGCGGAATAAACACTGGTAAGCCCGATCATGACTACTAAAACCACCGCCGCCACTAGCAGCCAGTCGATATTTTCCAGAAAACGCCGCAGAGGCGTCTTCTCTTCATGGTCATAGTGCGTACTGAAGGTATCAAATGTATTCATTATTCCTGTCTATCGTTCGGGCTTGCTCCCGAATGCATACGTTCAATTTCATTTTCAAGCCGTCGTTTAGCGGCCTGGTCATTATTGTTCAGATTAAAATATGACTTAAACATGTCCCGAGCGATCGGCCCCGCTACCGAAGCGCCGCTGCCGCCGTTTTCCACCATAACGGCCACAACGAGTTCCGGATGTTCGGCAGGTGCATACCCAACGTACCAGGCATGGTCATTGCCATGAGGATTTTGTGCGGTGCCGGTTTTAGCAGCAACTTTAAGCGTATCGAACTGACAAATGCGGCCGGTACCATTCTTGACAACTTCTTCGAGGCCCGTGTGCAGCAGCCGCCACTCTTCATCGGACAGATTGATCTGGTCTTTCTTCCGGACTCGGGATTGATAGATGACCTCGCCTCGCGGCGAAGTTATAGTATTAACGATGTAGGGTTGGTATACAATACCGTTGTTCGCCACGGCCGCCATCATAAAAGCCACCTGGAGCGGCGAAATCCACAGCGGCCCCTGGCCAATGGCTATGTTAATGGTATCACCGGTAGTCCAGGGTTCATGCAGTTTATTCTGCTTCCATTCGGGACTGGGTACCAGCCCCTTCTTTTCGGAAGGCATTTCTATGCCGGTCGCTTCACCAAGATGGAATATCCGCGCATATTTTTCAATGAGTTTGGGGCCGGTTTTAATCCCCAACTGATAAAAATACACGTCACAGGAGTTCGCCAGCGCGCCAATGAGATTGAGCGTGCCGTGACCGCCTTTCTTATACAGCCAGCATTTAAATGCCCTGTCGCCAAGAGTGAACGAGCCTTTGCAGGTGTACGACATTGACGGCTGAACACCGCCTTCCGCAAGCGCAGCGATGAATGTGATCACCTTGAAGACCGAACCCGGAGGATAAAGGCCTTGTGTCACCCGGTTGAAAAGCGGCAGTTTTTTGTCGATGAGATAATGTCCGAACTCCCGCGAGAGCGAGAGGTTTGGATCGAACCCCGGAGCGGAAACAAAAGCCCGGATCGCGCCGGAGCGCGGATCGAGAGCAACGACGGCGCCGCGGCCCGAGGGCGAACGCTGCAACGCGTCGCCGGCTATCTCCTGCAGTTTTTGGTCAATAGTGGTACGGAGATTATTCCCCGGGACGGGCGCGATGTGGCGCACGAGGCGCGTCTGATGCCCCAGGGCGTCCACTTCGATCTGCCAGCCCCCGTCCTGCCCGTGCAGGATGCTATTATAGATCTGCTCGAGGCCCCCCCTGCCCATCCAATCGCCGGGTTTGTACCCTTCCGGGGCCAGGTTCTCCAGTTCGGCGGCGGTGATTTCGTTCAGATACCCCACGAGATGCGAATTTGCCTCCGGTGCACGATAACTACGCCGCGCCTCCTTGACAACCGTGATCCCCGGCATAACCAGCCGTTGTTCCTGCAACAAAAACATTTCATCCCGGGTCAGGTTGCTCGACAACCGCACGGCCCGTCCGCTCCGCCACCCCTGTGTAATTGCGGTGCCCAGATCCTTGACCACGAGTATTTTCTTAAGATGATCCATTACTTCTTTTGTAGGCGTGCTGCCCGGCGCAAATGGATAAAAGAGAGCGACAAACGCGGACTTGTTGCCCACTATAACGACACTGTTCCGGTCATAGATTATCCCGCGCGGAGCCCGTTCAAGGACGATGTGCGTCCGCTGTTGTTCGGAAAGATGACGGTAGTAGCCCCCCCGGATAACCTGCAGATAAAATAAACGGAACGACAGGAACAGGAATAAGCCAATGAACAGAAAAATGACGATCCGGTATCTCTCTAAATAGTCTTCGTAAATGAGGCTGTGTTCTTGCTGCCATACCATATTATTATTCGTAATTTATGCCAAAATGTTCTACGAGGGCATTGCCGGCGAAGAAAACCGCGGGGGCGATCAGCATATTATAGAGCGGTTGCACTCCCATGATATAATTCGCCCTGAACCCGAATTCCACCGGCGCAAAAATCTGATAAATTGCCGCCATACCGACCCAAAAGAAAACCGATGCGATCCCGGTTATGACCACCTGCGATATTATTTTCGATTCGTTCCACTTGTGGCTCAAAATACCCGCGCCATAACCCAGAACGGTGAACAAGAGGGCATGGCTGCCGAACAGATCGACCGAAAGGATATCCCAGGACACCCCCCAGAGAAACCCCATGATTTGCGCCGCAAAAGCGCCGCGCGTCAGGCCGACGAACATCAACAGAACCAGGACAAAATTAGGCGCCAGTCCGAACGGGGCGAAGTATCGGGCCCAGCTGAACTGCAGGACGACACCCGTCCAGAACAGAATGAAATAGAAAACAAAGCGACGCATGGTTATATACTACTCTTTCAGGGATGGCACGAGCACCGCCACTTCCCGCAGGGCATTTAGATTGACGGCCGGTTGCACGGTCGCCGAATGGAATGATTCGCTGTTTGCCGCGGCGATATCTTCGATATAGCCAACGGTTATACCCGGCGGAAACACTGAGCTTAGCGGGCTGGTAATGAGCTCGCTGCCCCGGGTAACCGTGCTTTGCAGAACCAGGTAATTGACGTTCAGAAGCGCATCGTTCTGGCCTTCCAGCAGGCCGTCCTCGTTTGTTGACTTTAATTGGACGGGAATGGCCGAAAGCACGTTGGTTATCAGAACGACTTTAGCCGAATGACTGAACGTCTCGACGACACGGCCCAGCGCGTTCGGTTTTCCTTCAACCCAGGCCAGGACCGGCGCATTGATAATTACACCGTCTTCTTTGCCGCGGTCGATCATTACCCACTGGAACCAGCCGCCCGGCTCCCGCAGAGTCACCCGCGCCACGATTGATCTTGTCTGCGGCGGCAATTGGAATCCCACCATCTGGCGTAACCGTTTATTTTCTTCCCGCTCCCGGGCCAGTTCGTTGTCCAGATAGGCGTACTGATGCAGCGCTTGATGAAGCGTAACGTTGTCCTGATGAATACGGACAATCTCACCGATATTCCGGAAAAATTTCTGGGTAGACTGGATTGCCTCGTTAGCGGCCTGCGGGGTGGGATTAATAATGTACGACAGAAAGCGCTTTAAACCCTGCACGTAGGGTGTCAAATGCGCGGTCAGAAAAAAAATACAGCTGACGAGAAGTAGAACGAGGGTGAAATATGAACGACGGGGGGCACTGAACTCTTCTTCCATGTTTCTCCAGGGATTTGAACCCCAGTGTCTCGCAAATACCTTGACATTTGAACCCGAAATTTACAATAGGACGCGGGATTCCGGCTTAAACAATTCTTCTTTTCTTTGATATGCGAAGATTATCCAATTCTTCCAGATATTTCCCGGTACCGCGGACGACGCAGGTGAGAGGATCTTCAGCAAGGTTGACCGGCAGTTCCGTTTCCTGGGAGAGAAGTTCGCTGAAGCCCCGCAAAAGTGATCCGCCGCCGGCCAGTACGATGCCTCGATCAACGAGATCGGCGGATAATTCGGCGGGGGTTTCTTCCAGTGTATTCTTAATAACTTCAATAATGGCCTTGATGGGTTCGGACAGCGCCGATCGCACTTCCTCGGATGTGATGGAAATCGTTTTGGGCAGGCCGGTAACCTGATCCCGTCCCTTCACTTCCATGCTGGTTTCCTCCGGCAACGGGAAGACCGACCCGATCTTGATCTTGACGTCTTCGGCGGTATTTTCACCGATCAGCAGATTGTATTTGCGGCGGAAATACTGCACGATTGCTTCGTCCATTTCATCGCCGGCCACATCGATTGAGCGCGAAACGACCATGCCGCCGAGCGAAATAACGGCAACTTCCGTCGTTCCGCCGCCGATATCGACTATCATATTGCCTTCTGGTTCCTGTATAGGGATCGCAGCGCCGATCGCAGCGGCCATCGGCTCTTCGATGAGGTGTACTTCCCGGGCGCCCGCCTGTTCCGCGGACTCGCGGACCGCGCGGCGTTCAACCTCGGTGATCCCGGAGGGGACCCCGATGACAATGCGCGGATGGAGCAGGCTGCGGCGGTTATGAACCTTCTTGATAAAATAACGGATCATGCGTTCCGTAACCTCGAAATCAGCGATAACGCCGTTCCGCAAGGGGCGAACCGCAATAATATTGGCCGGTGTTTTTCCCAGCATCCGTTTCGCCTCCGCACCGATAGCGAGAACCCGCTTGGTATCTTTCTCAATGGCCACGACCGACGGCTCACGAAGCACAATACCCTGGCCTTTGACATACACAAGAACTGACGCTGTTCCAAGGTCAATCCCCATGTCGTTTGAAAAAAGGCTGAAAAAATAGTTAAACATGTTATACGACTTCCTTAAATTTTATTCATGGAGTACTCGCTCTTGCAGGTACGACTTCCTAACTGATGAGTTTGATCATTGCCATTTCGGCACGATCCCCTGCACGGGTTCCTAAACGATAGATCCGGGTATAGCCGCCCGGCCGTTTCTGGTAGCGCGGCACCAGAACTTCGAGTACTTTCTGGCACACCTGTTTGTCCTTGATCTCACGGCACAGAGCGCGGTGCGCGTTTAATCCGCCTGGACGGGCCATGGTTATGAGCCGTTCGGAAAAACTGGATAACTCCTTGGCCTTGGCCAGAGTGGTCGTGATCTTTTCGTACTGGAACAGAGACGTCGCCAAGTTCCGCAACAGGGCCTTACGATGAGCACTCGTCCGTGAAAGTTTGCGACGGTGGGTATTCTTAATCATGTTTCGCTCCCACAACCATTCCCACGGAAAGGCCAAGCTCGACAAGCTTGTCCTTTATTTCCTGCAGGGACCGTTTACCGAAATTCTTGTATGAGATGATCTCGTCTTCCTGCTTGGACACAAGATCGCCGATGGTCTTAAGGCCCGCTGACATCAGGCAGTTCGCCGAACGGACCGAAAGATCCAGAATACTTAACGGCTGTTCGAGAAGATCCCTGAGCTTTTCTTCTTCCGCGTCGGAGGTGCTGACTTTTTCAGGCTCAGGTTCGGGCCCGGTAAAAATCAGCAGCGAGTTCCGGAGGATTTTCGCCGAATAGGCCAGGGCATCGGCCGGCGAAACTGATCCGTCGGTCCATACCTCCAGCAGAAGGCGGTCGAAGTTGGTGATCTGTTCGACGCGGGTATTTTCGACTTCGTAATTTACTTTTACGATCGGAGAGAACAACGAATCGAGAATGATAGTATTGGCGGAATGTTTCCCCGATTTGCTTTCTTCGGCGAGGACGTATCCGCGGCCGCGGTTGACTTCCATTTCGATTTCCAGCTCCGTGCCGTGATCGAGAGTCGCGATCGGCTGGTCCGGGTTTAATATTTCAACATTCGCGTTGGGTTCGATATCCTTGGCAGTGGCCACACCCTCTTTTTTGATCTTAAGGTATAGGGTCTCGGGGCCCTGCGAGAACATTTTCATGCGGGTTTTCTTGATGTTCAGGATAATGCCTGCCACGTCCTCCTGAACGCCTTTAATGACGGCAAATTCGTGCAGCGCACCCCTGACGCGCACCGCGGTGACCGCCGAACCTTCCAAACTTGACAGCAGTATCCGGCGCAATGAATTGCCGATCGTGTGTCCGTAGCCGCGTTCAAACGGCTCGGCGACGAAACGACCGTAGGTGGGGGTAGCCGTTTTTTCGTCAAGGTTGATTTTACGTAGTTTTTCTAAATCTGGCATCTTCATGCTCTAACCTCACTTATCATAAGTACTTTATTATTTTGAGTACAACTCGACAATAAGCTGACTTTCGATCGGGTGCGAGAACTCTTCAGGCAGCGGCACGCTAACCACCGTGCCTTCGGATTTCTGCCGGTCAACGCTCAACCAGGATGGAACATTCGCGATCACTTCCATGGAACGCTTGACCAGCACGTTCTCTTTCATTGCGGCCTTGAGGGCGATCTTGTCGCCGGGTTTCGTCTGATACCCCGGGAGATTGATCTTCCGGTCATTGATCAGCACCTTGCCATGGCCAACCATCTGGCGGGCAAATGCCCGGGAAGCGGCAAACCCCATGCGATAGACAACATTATCGAGACGCAACTCCAGAAGCTTGAACAGGTTTTCACCCGTCAATCCCTTCATCTTGTCCGCACGAAAAAAATAATGCTTGAACTGCTCTTCGGTCAGGCCAAAAATGCGGCGCGCTTTCTGCTTTTCCCGCAAATGCCTGGAGTAATCGGACATCTTCTTGACCCGTGAGGTCGAATGCATGCCCGGGGGATTTTTCCCGCGCTTGCGGTCGAGGGTGCAGTTCTTGGAACACCGCTCGCCCTTCAAAACCAGCTTTTCTCTTTCACGACGGCAAATCTTACAGACCGAACCTAAATAGCGAGACATCTATCATAACCTCCAGGAAAACACCCTAACGGCGTTCTTGAGTTCGCGAGTTCTTACGTTCTTGTGCTCTTTTTCAACCACACCACGTGAACCCGAGAACACAAGAAATCGAGAATGCCTTTTGTCGTTATACTCTGCGCGGCTTCGGCGGACGGCATCCATCATGGGGTACCGGCGTAATGTCGCGGATCGACGTAATTAATAGTCCTGCTGACTGGAGACCTCTGATGGCGGTCTCGCGTCCCGGCCCGGGGCCGTTCACCAGGACGACCACCTGCTTGACCCCCGCATCAATGGCCTTCCTGGCCACGCTGGATGCGGTCATCTGGGCCGCAAACGGCGTTCCTTTCTTAGTCCCCTTGAAACCGCTGCCTCCGGCAGACGCCCATACCACCGTATTCCCTTTTTCATCGGTAATGGTAATGATCGTATTATTGAACGATGATTGAACGTACACCTTGGCAAGGCCGCCGATGAATCTGACTTTCTTTTTTCCGTGCGTCGTTACTGGTTTATTAACGTCTACCATCCTTGAGGTCCTCCGTAACCGTGATTATATCGTGCTTACTTCGCTCCACCGGCAGGCCGGGCGGCCGCCTTGCCCGCACCGACGGTTTTCCGTTTACCCCGGCGGGTACGCGCATTCGTCTTGGTGCGCTGGCCGCGGACGGGCAGACTGCGCCGATGCCTGAACCCTTTGTACGAGCCGATATCGATAAGCCGCTTGATGTTGGCCTGAACTTCGCGCCTGAGGTCTCCTTCAATCTTGTATTTTTTAGATATGATCGCATTGATCTTATTGACTTCTTCTTCGGAAAGATCTTTCACCCTCTTGGCCGGATCTATGCCGGTCTCAGCAATGACCACATTGGCCAGGGCAGGACCGATGCCATAAATGTAGCGCAAAGCAATATCTATTCTCTTGTTTTTCGGTAAATCCAACCCTGCAATGCGAGCCATACGTTAAAACCTCCGATAACAGCGTTCTTGTATTTGTGAGTTCTTAAGCTACATACCGTATATCTTCCCGCGAACTCGAGAACCCAGAAACTCGAGAACGTCGTTGGCTGTCTATCCCTGTCGCTGCTTGTGCCGCGGGTCAGAGCATGTAACACGGATAACGCCTGCACGTTTGACTATCTTACATTTCTGGCATATTGGCTTGACTGATGCGCGAACTTTCATTTATTCCTCACTTTATTTTTCTCTGTAGGTGATACGACCGCGGGTCAAATCATACGGGGACAATTCAAGTTTCACCTTGTCGCCGGGAAGGATCTTGATGTAATGCATGCGCATCTTCCCGCAGATGTGCGCCAGCACCCTGTGCCCCCCCTCGATTTCGACGCGGAACATCGCGTTGGGCAGAGCTTCGATGATTTTTCCTTCAATAATTATTTTTTCTTCTTTTGTCATATATCCTCGCTACGCTCGGAATATCAAATTTCAAATTTGAAATTATATTTGTGTCAGCACTTCGTGGCCGCTATCCGTTACCGCCACCATGTGCTCAAAATGGGCACAAAGCTTGCCGTCAACCGTCACCACGGTCCAACCGTCCCCGAGCGTCTTGACCCGGTAATCACCGCTGTTGACCATCGGCTCAATGGCTATTACCATCCCGGGTTCCAGTCGTATTCCCGTATGCGGCGTACCGAAATTCGGCACCGCGGGTTCTTCGTGCAACTGGCGGCCGATGCCATGGCCGACGTAGTCTCTGACGACCGAGTAGCCCTGCATTTCCGCATACTGCTGCACGGCCCAGGAAACATCGCCAAGCCGGTTTCCGGATTTGACCTGGGCAATGGCCAGATCCAGCGAATGCCGGGTGGTGTGGAGCAGACGCTCGGCTTCAGGGGTAACGGCGCCGACACCGAACGTCGCCGCCATGTCGCCGTAAAACCCCTGAGAAATAACGCCCAGGTCGATGGTTACGATGTCTCCGTCTCTGATGATTCGGTCAGAGCGGGGAATCCCGTGTACCAGCTCCTCGTTAAGCGAGATACAGATCGAAGCAGGATATCCGCGGTATCCCAGAAAAGCAGGTTTCATATCCAAAGAACGTATTTCGTTAAATGCCAATTCGTCGATATGCCGGGTGGTTACGCCGGGATGCAAGTGTTCTGAAAGAATCCGCAGTATCCGTGCAACTGCTTTTCCTGCCGTGCGGAGTCTATCGATTTCTGAACTGTTTTTTAATTCTATATGCTGCTGATGCGCAACGAATGGCTGTGATTTACTATTTTTCGATAATTGCACAAAGGCTCTTGAAAACCTCTTCGACTGGCTTTGAACCATCCGCCTTTTTCAGGACGCCGGCCCGCGAATAATAATCGATGAGGGGGCTGGTCTGCTCGTGGTACACGTTTAAACGGTTCATAACCGTTTCGGCGTTATCGTCAGTTCTCTGAACAACTTTCCCCAAACATTGATCGCACACATCGGCGGCCTTCGGCGATTGTGTGACCAGATTGTAACTGGCGCCGCAGCCAATGCAAACCCTCCGGCTGGAAAGGCGCTTGACAATCTCGCTATCGTTCAGGTCAATATTCAAAACAATGCTGATTTTTCTATTTTTTTCCGCCAGCAGTTTATCAAGTTCCTCGGCCTGTTTGACCGTGCGCGGAAAACCATCGAGAAGGAAACCCTTGACGCAGTCCGGTTTTGCCAGCCGGGTTTTGACAACTTCAATGACAACATCGTCCGGCACCAGCTTCCCCTGGGACATGAAACTCTGCAGTTTATTCCCCAGTTCCGATGCGCTGGCTGCCGTCTCTCTGAACATATCACCCGTCGATATATGCGACAGGCTATATTTCTGCGCAACCATTTTCGCCTGGGTGCCTTTACCGGCGCCCGGAGGCCCGAGAAGAATCAGATTCATTGTATTATACCTTATTTAGAAAAATATTGAAAGTTCAGGGAATTAAACAAAAAAACTACTTTATATTGAACCAGCGGCCTTTGATGCGGCCGTCTTTCACAAAGCCTTCATAGTGGCGCATGATGAGATGCGACTCGATCTGTCCAACGGTATCCAGGGCGACACCGACCACGATCAGGAGCGATGTGCCGCCAAAGAAAAACGGCGCATTGAATAACTGCCGCAGATAATCGGGCAACACCGCAATGGCCGCAACGAACAGCGCGCCGCCCAACGTAATTCGCTCAAGGATCTTTTCTATGTATTGGGCGGTATGCTCGCCGGGCCGGATACCTGGTATAAAACCACCCCATTTTTTCATGTTCTCGGCCAGTTCCTTCGGATTGAATGCGACGGAATTATAAAAGTAGCAGAAAAATATTATAAATCCCGCATAGACGGCGTTATACAGCAGAGACCCGTGATTGAACCATTCATTGATTGTCCGCGACCAGGGCGAATTCGGAAAAAATTGCGCTATGGTCAGCGGCGCCGAAAGTATCGATACGGCAAAGATAACCGCTATGACACCCGATTGGTCGACTTTCAACGGCAGGAAGGTGCTGGCTCCGCCGTACATCTTGCGCCCGACCACCCGTTTGGCGTACTGTACCGGTATCTTTCGCTGTGCCGTCTCGATCCAGACGACCGCGACCATTACCGCGATAATCAGCACCGTGAGCACCAGCACCGCCAGCAGCGATATTTCTTCAAGTCGAAGCAGCCGTATCACGTCTTTAATGGCCACGGGCAGCCGGTCAACGATACCGGCAAAGATCATCAGGGAGATGCCGTTGCCGATGCCCTGTTCAGTTATCTGTTCGCCGAGCCACATGATGAAAACCGTTCCGGTCACCAGTGTGACAACGGTCACCGTCACCCACATGGCCGAGGGGTTATCAACAATAGGGATGCCCGATGGTGTCGGCATTTTGCTGATCGCCATCGTCAAGCCGAACGATTGTATGGCGCCAAGGATGAGCGTCCCGTAGCGGGTTATCTGGTTCAGTTTCTTTCTGCCCAATTCCCCTTCTTTCGCCAGCCGGTCAAGATAGGGCATAACATGAGCCCCCTGCAGGAGGCTCATGATGATGGACGCATTGATGTAAGGCATGATGCCCATGGAAAAAATGGACATACGGTTCAATGCGCCGCCGGAGAACATGTCCAGAAAGCCAAGCAGTGAGTTGCGATGCATGTCAAACAGCGACCGCAGCGCCGCTGCATTAACCCCCGGAATGGGGATCGAGGCCCCGAGCCGGTATGCCGCAATGATCGCCAGCGTAAAGAGAACTCTGCGCTTGAGTTCAGGAATCTTAAAAATGTCGGTTAATGATTTCAGCATAATTTATGTTACCGGAAATAAACCTCCGGCAAACTGCGTGAGCTACCGCACAACACTTCCTTTGATTTTTTTAGCCGGAGCGCCTGGCCTTCCGGGCACAACTTCTGTCTTTCCACCAGCGGCTTTGATCTTATCCAACGCCGATTGAGAAAATGCGTTAGCTTTGACGGTAAATGCCTTTTTCAACTGGCCGGAACCCAATATCTTGACGGGCAGCGTTCTTTTCACCAATCCTTTTTCTTTCAATTCTTTCAGAGAAATTTCCACCCCGGCATCAAAATGCTTCTCAAGAGAATCAAGATTGACAACTGCATACTCCTTGCGGAATCGTTTATTGCTAAACCCGCGTTTCGGTATGCGGCGTATCAGGGGCATCTGTCCGCCTTCAAAGCCGGTCATCTTTCCGTCCCCGGAACGTGCCGTCTGGCCTTTCCCTCCGCGCGTGGCGCTGCCGCCATGCCCCGATCCTTCACCGCGGCCCACAATTTTTCTCCGGTGATGTGAGCCGCGCTGGGGTTTCAAATTATTTAAACTGATCATAATTCGCTGACCTCTTTGTTCCGTAGTTTCGCGACTTCTTCTTTCGTACGCAGGCCCTGCAATGCCTCCATGGTCGCATAGACGACATTGAATGCATTAGATGAACCGAGCGATTTGGTAAGAATATCCTTAATACCTGCCGCTTCCACAACGGCGCGGACCGGACCTCCGGCGATGACGCCGGTCCCCGGCGCCGCCGGGCGCATGAATACCTTGCCTGCGCCCGCTTTGCCGATAATTTCATGCGGAATGGTGGTGCCCACACGGGGAACGGTGATCATGTGTTTTTGTGCCCTCGTACTGCCTTTCTGTATCGCTGACTGAACTTCGTTGGCCTTGCCCAGCGCACAGCCCACATGGCCCGCCCCGTCACCAACTACTACGAGCGCATTAAAAGAAAAGCGTTTACCACCCTTGACCACTTTTGCAACACGGTTGACCGAGACGACGATTTCCTTAAATCCCCCGCTCTGCGCCGCGGCGTATGACTGCGGTGCGGCCGCCGGAGCGGCCGGTGGATTGTTTTGAGGAACTGTTGATTGAAGTTTTCCTTGCTCTGACAAATTAAGCCTCCCGATAACGCCGTATTGTTGCACGACTTCTCTAGATTTTTATAATCGGAGTACCTGTTACAGCGGGTATGCGGTATGATCTTAGCCTGCGGCTAGAACTCGAGCCCCGCCTGCCGTGCGGCATCAGCCAGCGCTTTGATTCTTCCCATATACATATGTCCGGCACGATCAAATACGATCTTCTTTATGCCTTTTTCAAGGGCTTTGCGGGCGATCAATTCACCGACCGCCCTGGCTGCCGGCACCGTATCGGTCACTTTCAGTTTCCCCTTCAGCTCAGGGGATAGTGTCGAGGCAAAACTGATCGTATGCCCCTTTTCATCGTCAATGAGTTGGGCGTAGATATGCGTATGGCCGCGGTAAACACTTAAGCGGGGACGTTCCCCGGTGCCCACAACCTTTCCCCGAACTCTCTTTCTCCGTAGCGTTAATCTCTGCTTCGCGTCTTTCATCCGTTTCACCCTTGTTTTAAGTATATACTGATCGGTACTATTTTTTGCCGCCACCGGTGCCGCCGGCCGCACCCGCCGCTGTCTTGCCTTCTTTGCGGATAATATGTTCACCAACGTACCGGATTCCAGTCCCTTTGTAGGGTTCCGGCGGCCGCAGCGCCCGCATGCTCGCCGCAACTTCACCCACCAGCGATTTGTCAACGCCGGATATGGAAATAAGCGTTTGTTTTTCTACGACCACTTTGATGCCGTCAGGTACCGGAAATGAGATCGGATGGGAAAAACCGATATTCAGTTGAACATTCTTCCCGTCCAGCGCTGCCTTGTATCCCAGCCCCTGTATTTCCAAATCTTTCTTGAAGCCCTGGGTTACGCCGATAATGGCATTCTTAATGAGCCCCCGAAAAAGACCGTGCATCATGTTGTCTTCTCGGCTGCCGCTCTTGACGCCGACCAGAAGCTCATTCTTGTCCACCTTGACGGAAACATGTTCATTCAACGGCTGCATCAACTTCCCGAGGGGCCCGGATACCTCCAGCACGTTGTTCTTCACTTCCACTTTTACTTTTTCCGGTATGGGTAACAATTTTTTCCCTAAGCGGCTCATAGTAACCTCTATTTCAAATTTGAAATTTCAAATTAACGTCCTTCCATTCATTACCAGGCCTCGCCAATGATCTCGCCGCCCACATTTTCGCGCCGCGCCTTCTTGTCGGACATAATACCCTTGGAAGTCGAGATGATCGCGATACCCATGCCGCCGCTCACTTTGTTCATTTTCGTGCTTTCCCGGTAAATACGCAACCCTGGTTTCGATACGCGCTTCAAACCACGGAGAACCTGCTTGCCCTGCGGCGTGTACTTCAGATATACCCGCAGGACGCCCTGCTTGTAATCATCGATATTCTTGAAATTGGCAATATAACCTTCTTCCTTCATAACACGGGCGATCTCGATCTTAAGTTTGGAAGAAGGGACGTCCACCTTCTCGACCAGTTTCGCATTCCCGTTTCGAATGCGGGTAAACATGTCTGCTATTGGATCCGTAATCATGTACTGACCTCTCTATAATAGACGGCAAAGGTAGTTAGATGCCTCGGCATTCTCTTGCCTTCGCTCTGAAGAATTCTGTTTCACCAACTCGATTTGGTAACGCCGGGGATCTCTCCACGGTGCGCCAGCTTGCGCAGACAAATCCGGCAAATGCCGAAATCCCGGTAGTAGCCGCGCGGCCGGCCGCAGAGACGGCAACGATTACGGTACCGGGTGGCATACTTCATGGTTTTGCGCATTTTGGCCATTGCAGCTATGGTTGACATTTTCTATTTTCCTCTTCTTCGAAATTTTCGGCGTTATCTCTTCTTGAACGGCATACCCATCAGGGTCAACAATTCCCGCGCCTGTTCGTCATTGACAGCCGTGGTTACAATCGTGATATTCATACCCCGCGCCTTATCCGACTTTTCCATGCTGACCTCAGGGAATATGTACTGTTCGCTGAGCCCCAGATTGAAATTGCCGCTCCCGTCAAAAGCATGGGGTTCTACACCGCGGAAATCCCGTATGCGCGGAATAGCAACATTGATAAGACGGTCGAGAAATTCAAACATACGATCGCTTCTGACAGTTACTTTCAGCCCGATCGGCATACCCTGACGCAACTTAAAGTTGGAAATCGATTTTTTCGCCCGGCACAACTTCGGTTTCTGCCCGACGATGACGGCCAGCTCGGCCGTCGCAATATCGATAACTTTAATATTGTCCTTTGCCTCCGACAATCCGACGTTGACGACGACTTTGGCCAGACGAGGAACTTGATGAATGTTCTTATAACCAAACTTCTTCATCATTTCCGGAACAATCTTCTTCGTGTAACATTCTTTAAGACGAGGAGTATAATCTTTCATTGGACACGTTCCCTTTGGTTTGTGCTCTATTTTTTCGGACTACATTATCATCTCGCCGCATTTACGGCAGAGACGAACCTTCTTTCCGTCGGAAAGTACATCAAATTTCGGACGGGTCGGCTGATTGCATTTCGGACACACCAACATGACCTTGGCAATGGGCAACGGCGCTTCCTTTTCCCTGATGCCGCCCGGATCCTGTTGCGTCGCCCGGGTGTGGCGTTTGACAAAATTGATTTTCGCCACGATCACCCGGTTTTTGTCGCGGTCGACTTTCAGCACTTCTCCCTGTTTGCCTTTGTCTTTACCCGACAAGACGACGACTTTATCTTTTTTCTTAACCGTCAACATATTTTATTCCTTCACCTGAGTATAGTGGCGCTGTACCGTCACACCACTTCCGGGGCCAGCGAAATAATTTTCAAGTAGTTCCTTTCGCGGAGCTCCCGCGCTACCGGCCCGAAAATACGGGTGCCTTTCGGCTCTCCCTTTTCATCGATAACAACCGCCGCGTTATCGTCGAATTTGATGTATGTCCCATCCGGGCGCCGGAGCTCGCGCACCATGCGCACGATAACGGCCTTGACCACCTCGCCCTTTTTAATAGCCCCGTGCGGTATCGCATCCTGCACCGATGCCACGATGGTATCGCCCAGGCGCGCGTACCGCCGGCGCGTGCTGCCTGAAACCCTGAAAACGCGTATCTTACGCGCACCCGAATTGTCAGCTACGTTGAGAATCGTTCTTTCCTGAATCATCGTTGTCCTCTACCTCACGCTTTCTTTATCACTTCGACTATATTCCACCGTTTGAGGCGCGACAGAGGCCGCACTTCCATGATCCGGACGCGGTCGCCAACGCGTGTTTCGTTCTTTTCGTCATGAGCGTAGAACTTCGAACGGCGCTTCATCACTTTCTGATACTTCGTATGGCGGAAATCACGGGAAACCTCAATCGTGCGCGTTTGGTTCGTTTTATCTCCGACCACTACTCCTAAGCGAGTTTTGCGTCTACCGCGTTCCATCGTTGTCCCTTCCTGTCCGGAGCCTATCCAGCTTTTCCCCGGTATCTATTAACTCTCAAGCATCCTGCGTGTTAACTCTTTGCTTCCGCTTTTTTCTGATGCAACAGCGTCTTAAACCGGGCAATCGAACGCCGCAGATAACGTATTTCAAGCGGATTTTTCACCGGCGTCGATGCATGACGAAACCGCATCCGGAACAATTGTTCTTCCGCGGCGCGCAGTTTCGCTTCCAGTTCTGGTGCCGACAAACTTTTAATTTCCTGCCATGTTTTCGCTTTCATTTTTCTGCTCTCTATTTAAAATTAAGTTCTTATACTTCCTGTCGAGCCAAAAATTTTGTGCTGATGGGAAGCTTGTGCGCAGCCAGCTTCATCGCTTTCTGCGCGTCTGCGACCGATACTCCTTCCAACTCAAACATTATGCGACCGGGCTTAACAACGGCCACCCAATGATCCGGATCTCCTTTTCCCTTGCCCATTCTGGTTTCCGCAGGTTTTTTGGTGACGGGTTTATCCGGGAATATGCGGACCCACAATTTTCCGCCCTTCTTAATGAACTTGGTCAAGGCCACACGGGCGGATTCAATCTGCTGGCTGGTGATCCAATGCGGTTCCAGCGCCTGCAGGCCGTACTGGCCGAAGGAAAGCGTCGTCCCGCCTTTCGCTTTGCCTTTCATCCGTCCCCGGTGCATCTTGCGATATTTCACTCGTTTCGGCATCAACATTTTTGTTACACCCTTTTCGCAGTTTACTTTTGCGCCGTATCCGTCGCGTCAACTTCGCCCGCCTTTACCGCTTCCTTCACGCCTTCTTTTTCCGCCGCAGCCTCAACGATCTTTTCTTTCTCCACCGCCTTGGCCTCATCCAGCAGATCCTTCTCTGTTTTCTTGAAAAGTTCTTTCTTGAATATCCAGACCTTGACGCCGATCTGTCCCATTTTGGTAAACGATTCGGCGAATCCGTAGTCTATGTCCGCCCGGAACGTTTGCAGGGGTATGCGCCCTTCTTTCATCCACTCGCGGCGCGCTATTTCCGCGCCACCCAGCCGTCCGCTCACCATAATCTTAATACCCTGGGCGCCGGCAGACATTGTTTTTTCCATAGACCGTTTAAGCGCCCGGCGGAAGGAAACCTGCTTTTCCAACTGCATGGCAATACCTTCGGCGACTAACTGCGCCTCCAACTCGGGCCTTTTGATTTCCATTACGTTGACGAACGTCTTGCGACCGGTTATCTCTTCGAGATCGCTCCGCAGGTTTTCAATACCCGTACCGCCTTTGCCGATCACGATACCGGGCCGGGCGGTAAAGACATTGACCCGCAGATACTTGCCGGCACGTTCGATTGTGATTTTCGAAACGGCCGCCAGATACAGCTTGCTCCGCAGATAGTAACGGATGTGCTGGTCTTCCTCAATGAAGTTGGGCGCCTCTTTGAGATTGAACCATTTAGAATCCCAGTCTTTAATGTACCCTAAGCGAATGCCTTTTGGATGAACTTTTTGACCCATAATTCTTTCCTGTTTTCCTTAACATTTCCGCTAAAGCGGCTCTATGTTTATGCTTGCACAGTTGCCTGCTTGTGACTTTCAGCCTTTTTCTTTCGCTTTCCTTTTATTTCTTCGGGTGTCATATCTGCCACTACGATAGTCAGGTGGCAGGTTTTTCTCTTATAGGGAAGGCCGCGGCCCATCGGCCCCGGGCGCATTCTCTTGAGCGTCGGCCCCTGACCCACCCAGCATTCCTTTACTTTGAGCCCGCCGGCGCTCTTCAGACGGCCGCCGTTGGCAATAGCGCTCTGAAGCGTCTTGGCAATAAAGGGGGCGACTGTTTTCGGCGTAAAGGACAATATACTCAAGGCCTTTTCGACAGGCTTATTGTGAATAAGCCCGAGGACCTGATTTACTTTCCGTGGCGCGTGACGAACGAATTTGGCGCGTGCAACTGCTTCCATTGTCAACCTCTCAAGTAGTTATTCGTGCTCTGATTCTCGCGGTTATGTTAACTCGGTGGTACCCTTTGTATGTGACTGCCCATGGCCTCTAAAAAACCGGGTGGGAGAAAACTCACCCAATTTGTGGCCGACCATCTGCTCGCTGACGAAAACCGGCAAAAACTTCCTGCCATTGTGAACGGCTATCGTGTGGCCGACAAAATCAGGCGTAATGGTACATGCCCGTGCCCACGTCTTGATTACTTTCTTTTCGCCGCTATCATTCAATTTCTGAATTTTTTTGGCGAGCTTCTCGTCGATATAGGGACCTTTCTTAGTTGACCGACCCATTGTTTCAAACCTCCAAGTACGTACTCGTTATATTTTCTTATTTATGATACCGTTCCCGAGTGTTTACCGCGGCGACGCACGATCATTCGATCCCATATTTTCTTCGACCGCGTCTTGTATCCCTTGGCCGGCTGATTCCACGGGCTGCGCGGCTGGTTATTGCCCTTCGATTTGCCTCTGCCGCCGCCGTGCGGATGGTCAACGGCATTCATCGCCGTACCGCGAACCGTCGGACGGATACCCATATGGCGGCTTCTGCCCGCCGAGCCCAGCGTGACGTTCTCGTGATCGATATTGCCAACCTGTCCGATCGTGGCCAGACACTTCAAGGATATCAGTCGTATTTCGCCGGAAGTCATCCTGATGTGCGCGTACTTACCCTCTTTAGCCAGAAGCTGAGCCATCGTTCCCGCCGAGCGGCAGAACTGGCCGCCGTTGCCGGGCACTAGTTCGATATTGTGTATGAAGGTACCCACCGGCAAATCCGTCAACGGCAACGCATTGCCAACCTGAATCTCGGACCCCGGCCCGGACATTACGGTGTCTCCGACCTTGAGCCCGACCGGCTGGATAATATAGCGTTTTTCACCGTCCGCGTACTCAAGGAGTGCGATACGGCTGGAACGGTTTGGATCGTATTCTATAGAAACGACTTTCGCCGCCACGTTAAATTTGTTGCGCTTAAAATCTACAATGCGGTAGAAACGTTTGTGACCGCCGCCTTTATGTCGCACCATGATCTGACCGGTATTATTCCGGCCGCCGTTCTTCTTCAGGCGCACGGTCAAAGACTTCTCCGGCTCCTTCCTGGTGACATCGGAAAAATCTTCAACGGTAATAAAACGGCGAACGGGGGTATACGGTTTAAACGATTTAATCGGCATTTCTTCTATCCTCTGACGGCCGTTTACGATTCCTCGACCATCTTTATTGTCTGGCCCTTCTTGACCTTGACGATGGCTTTTTTCCAATCCGGACGGTAACCGGCATGCGCCCCCATGCGACGCAGCTTGCCGGGGATGATCGCCGTATGAACGTTTTCAACGACGACCTTGAATAACTCTTCGACGGCCTGTTTGATCTGCCCCTTGCTCACGGCCTTGTCAACCATGAAAACGTATTTGTTTTCCTGCTCCTTGAGAATAGTTGCTTTTTCCGTAATCAGCGGCTTCTTGATGATCTGGTGAATATCCATGGTAATTTTCTTCCAATTCCGGGCCATGCGGCCGTTATTTCAGTTGTCCTATGGCACCCTGCGTGAAGATGATCTTCTTTGCCCACATCACCTGATAAGCATTAAGGCTTCGAGCCTCTATCACAATCAGGCCAGGCACATTACGGCTGGCCAGTTTCAGGTTGGTATCCGTCTTTTCAACGGCAAGCACAATATTGCCGCCGCTAACTTTCAGATTCTTGAGAATCTCTACGATTTTCTTCGTTTTCGGTTCGCTGACGGCCATGCCGTCAATCACAACCACCGCGTTTCCTTTCGCCTTGAGCGCCAGCGCCATCTCGAGCGATTTGCGGCGTTTCTGCTGAGAAATATTCTGCGAGTAATCGCGCGGCTTCGGCCCGAAAATGATGCCGCCTTTTCTCCAGAGGGGCGAACGGTTCGAACCGGCCCGCGCATTCCCTGTGCCTTTTTCTTTCCAAGGCTTTTTGCCGCCGCCGGAAACCTCCGCCCTCGTTTTGACCGAGTGTGTTCCGGAACGCTGGTTGGCAAGATACCCGTTGATCACCTCGTGCAGTAAAGCAGGGGATACCTTTGTCTCGAATACGGGCGGTAAATTGATTTTGCCTGTTTCCTGGCCTTGCAGGTTATATACTGTCGTCTCCATGATTCCTCTCCACAGGGGCGGCTTTAGCCGCCCGCTCGATGGTACACACCAACACCTTCGGGCGGCTAAAGCCGCCCCTACGACTTCCTTATTGTTGTTATAAACCGGAGTACCTCGCAGAAGGTACGACTTCCTTATGTTGTTATCAACGGTTACCCTATTTCTTCGCTTTTGCAGGGGAAGGCGCGCTGACTTTTTTCTTGGCCGCCACTGCAACCGGTTGCACTACTGGTCTTGACTTTGTTCTCTTGACTGTCTCGTTAATGACAATAATTCCTTTATTGACGCCCGGCACCGCGCCTCTGATAAGTAAAAGATTCTTATCATTGTCAACAGCTACAACCTCGAGTTTTTGTATTGTAACAATTTCCCTGCCCATGTGTCCAGCCATCCGCATGCCTTTGATGACCCGCTGGAACCCCTGGGCGCCCGAACTTCCGGGCGCACGCGCCCGGTCGGACTGGCCGTGCGATGCCGGCCCGCCGTGGAAACCGTGGCGCTTCATGCCGCCGGCAAATCCTTTTCCCTTGGTAATTCCCGAAACATCGATATAATCACCCGGCTTGAAAATATCAACCTTTATTTCCTGCCCGAGTGCAAAGCCGGAAACGTCGGCCGTGCGGAATTCCTGCAGATGCCGCTTTACCGGCACGTTATTTTTTTTAAAGTATCCTATGTATGGCCTGGTCAACGACTTTTCCTTACGATCGCCGTAGCCAAGCTGCACCGCAGTATACCCGTCTTTTTCCTTCGTCCGCACGCTGGTAACAACGCAGGGGCCGCAGGCGACAACCGTGACGGGCACAACATTTCCAGTCTTGTCAAAAATCTGAGTCATGCCGACTTTTGTTCCGAGAATTGACTTTAGCATAGCGCGTATTCCAGGTACCTGCCATCCGGCCAGCCACAATCCATCCTCTCGGACTTTCGCAGCGTGTTCCGGAACCAGCGGTACCGTATCCTGTTCCTTTTATTGTCGGGGCTTCGCTTCAGCCGCCGCCTACATCTTAATTTCGATATCAACACCCGCCGGAAGATCGAGCTTCATCAGTTCTTCGACAGTCTTTTGCGACGGCTCCAGAATGTCGACAAGCCGTTTGTGGATCCGCATTTCGAACTGTTCACGGGATTTCTTGTCCGCGTGCACCGAGCGGTTTACTGTATACTTCTTAATCGCGGTCGGCAGAAGCACCGGGCCGGTAATCCGCGCGCCGGTACGGCGCGCAGTTTCCACAATCTTCGCTAATGAATCATCGAGCATTTTGTGGTCATAGGCGCGAAGCCTGATACGTAAACGCTGTGTTGGAATGACTTTATCCGTAACCATAATTTTTAAAAACCCTTTTTATTCCACGATTTCGGTAACGACGCCCGCGCCGACCGTATGTCCGCCTTCACGGATAGCGAAGCGCAGCTGTTTTTCCATGGCGATCGGCATGATCAGCTCGATGTCCATAAGCACGTTGTCGCCCGGCATCACCATCTCCGTCCCGGCCGGCAGCTTCGCCACGCCCGTCACGTCCGTCGTCCGGAAATAAAACTGCGGACGGTACCCGTTGAAAAACGGCGTGTGGCGGCCACCCTCTTCCTTCGTCAATATGTACACCTGCCCCTTGAACTTCTTGTGCGGGTTGATCGTCCCGGGCGCCGCGATCACCTGCCCGCGTTCCACCTGGTTCTTCTCGACGCCCCGCAGAAGCATCCCAACGTTGTCGCCAGCCTGCGCCTCGTCCAGAAGCTTGCGGAACATCTCAAGCCCGGTCGCCACAGACTTGCGCGTCTCCTGCAAACCAACCAGCTCAACGTTGTCACCAACCTTCACTTTGCCGCGCTCCACGCGCCCGGTCGCAACCGTCCCGCGCCCGGTAATCGTGAAAACATCCTCCACGCTCATAAGAAACGGCTTGTCTATGTCACGCTGCGGCATCGGGATGTGTTCGTCCACCGCCGCCATCAGCTTCAGGATAGATTCTACCCCCATCGCATCCCCCTGAATCGCCTTCAGAGCGCTGCCGCGGATAACAGGTATCTTGTCCCCGGGGAACTGGTACTTCGTAAGCAATTCCCTCACTTCCATCTCCACCAGATCCAACAAGTCCTTGTCATCAACCGCGTCAACTTTGTTCAAAAATACAACGATGTGCGGCACGTTCACCTGCCGCGCCAATAATATATGTTCCCGCGTCTGCGGCATCGGCCCGTCAGTCGCGCTTACCACCAGTATCGCACCGTCCATCTGCGCGGCCCCGGTGATCATGTTCTTCACGTAGTCCGCATGCCCGGGACAATCTATATGCGCATAGTGCCGCTTTTCAGTGGAATATTCCACGTGGCTTACCGCTATAGTCAATATCTTCGTGTCGTCACGCCGGCCCTGCGATTCAGACGCCCTCGCCACCTCGTCGTACGGCACATACGTCGCCAGCCCCTTGTCTGACAATACCTTCGTGATCGCCGCCGTTAACGTCGTTTTGCCGTGGTCCACGTGCCCTATCGTCCCAATGTTTAAATGCGGCTTCGTCCGGTCAAATTTCGCTTTGGACATACTTTCTCCTCCTGATTAAGCCCTCTGTTAACTTGCTGATTTTTCCAGTATCTTATCAGCGATCTGTCGCGGCACTTCTTCGTAGTGAGAGGGCTCCATATTGTAATTGCCTCGTCCTTGAGTCAGTGAACGCAGTGTTGTTGAATAACCGAACATCTCGGCCAGGGGAACGTTGCCATGAATATACTGCAACTTATTCTTGGATTCCATGTTCAAAATCTTCCCGCGGCGCGCGTTCAGGTCGCCGATGACATCGCCCATATAATCTTCAGGAACGATAACTTCTATCTTCATGACAGGCTCAAGAATGACGGGGCTGGCTTTCTTCGCTCCGTCCTTGAGCGCCATGGAAGCCGCGATCTTAAACGCCATTTCCGAAGAGTCTACTTCGTGGAACGACCCGTCCGTGAGCGTGGCCCGGAGATCAACGAGCGTATACCCGGCAAGCGCGCCGGACGACAGTGCTTCCTTGATACCTTTTTCTACGGCCGGGATGTATTCCCGTGGAATTGAACCGCCGACAATTTTGTTGACGAACTCAAAACCTTTGCCCGCGCCGAGCGGTTCAAGTTCAAGAAATACATGGCCATACTGGCCGCGGCCGCCTGTCTGGCGGATATATTTACCTTCAACTTCGACTTTCTTACGGATGGTCTCGCGGTAAGCCACCTGCGGGCGGCCGACATTGGCTTGCACGTTGAATTCCCGTTTCATCCGGTCAACGATAATTTCAAGGTGCAATTCGCCCATACCGGCAATAATTGTCTGTAACGTCTCTTCATCGGTCCGTACGCGAAAAGTCGGATCTTCTTCAGCCAGGCGGCTGAGCGCCACCCCCAGCTTTTCTTCGTCCGCTTTCGATTTCGGTTCGATTGCCACGGAAATAACAGGCTCTGGGAAGTTCATTGATTCCAGGACAATAGGATGTTCTTCATCGCAAAGCGTATCGCCGGTCGTAGTGTTTCTCAACCCCACTGCCGCCGCAATATCGCCGGCCTGAACCCCCTTGATCTCTTCACGCGTATTGGCATGCATGCGCAATATCCGGGAAATCCGTTCCCGGTTACGTTTACGTGAATTATATACGTAGGAACCGCTTTGCAGTGTCCCGGAATAGACTCTGAAATATGTCACCTTACCCACATACGGGTCGGACTGTATCTTGAAGGCAAGTGCGGAAAACGGCGCTTTATCGTCCGGGGTACGCGGTTCTTCCAGGTTCGTGTCGGGATTGACACCGGTGAGGGCGGGTTTCTCGAGCGGCGAGGGGAGATATTCATTGACCGCATCAAGTAACAGCTGCACGCCTTTATTCTTAAAGGAAGTACCACAAAGGACGGGGACCAGTTTGCTGGCGATCGTTGCCTTACGGATCGCCTTCTTTATCTGTTCAACGGTTGACGGTTTGCCTTCCAGAAAGTTCTGCATCAGTTCTTCGCTGTGATCGGCCAGCATCTCGATCATCTTGTCGCGATACTCGCGCGCCTTATCTTTGAGGTCGGCGGGAATATCATCCGATACCGTAAATTTTGCGCCGAGTTCTTCACCGTGCCAGACTACCGATTTCATCTGCACGAGATCGATTACACCCTCAAACTTCTCTTCCTGTCCGATGGGAATCTGGATGGGCAGCGGCACAGCGCCCAGTTTGTCTTTTACCTGATCGATGAGCATATAGAAATCGGCGCCGACTTTGTCCATTTTATTTCCGAAAACAAGGCGCGGAACGCTGTAACGGTCCGCCTGGCGCCACACGGTCTCGGACTGGGGTTCAACTCCGTTTCCGGAGTCAAAAACCACGACCGCACCGTCCAACACCCGCAGAGAACGCTCAACTTCCGCTGTAAAATCAACGTGCCCCGGAGTATCGATAATATTTATCTGGCATTCCTTCCACTTGCAATAGGTGGCGGCAGAGGTAATGGTAATACCGCGTTCACGCTCCTGTTCCATCCAGTCCATCGTGGCGGTTCCCTCGTGGACTTCGCCGATCTTATAGATGCGGCCGGTATAGAAAAGGATGCGCTCCGTCGTTGTCGTTTTGCCGGCATCGATATGCGCGACTATCCCGATATTTCTGACATTGTCTAAGCTGAATTCTCTCATGATGTTGTAGTCTCTCTGTTGTTATCCGTTAATTTCAAATCTCAAATTTCAAATTTTTGTAGTCTACCACCGGTAGTGGGCAAACGCCTTGTTCGACTCGGCCATGCGGTGCGTGTCTTCGCGTTTCTTGACCGCCGATCCTTCTTTGCGCCCCGCATCGATAATTTCCTGCGCCAGCCGCTCCGCCATCGGTTTACCGGTACGCGCCCGTGCAAACGAGATAAGCCAACGGATGGCCAGAGATGTCGAACGCATATGCGGAACTTCCATCGGCACCTGATAAGTGGCGCCGCCCACGCGGCGCGGACGAACTTCCAGCAGCGGACGGACGTTCTCTATCGCCCGGTTAAAAACGGCCAATGGTTCTTCGCTGGTCTTTTCCTTGACTATGTCCAGCGCCGTATAGAATATGCCCTCTGCCGTACTTTTTTTACCCTGGAAATTCAGTTTATTGACGAAACGTGAAACAAGCACCGAATTATATTGCGAATCCTCGACCGGCAATCCACGGCGTTCTCTTGGTCTTAGTTCTTTACGCGGCATTTTCTTTCCTCTGTCGGGCCGATAATCTCGCCCGTATTTTTACTGATTCTATTTTTCTGCCTTTTATGGCGGCGATTATACCGCTATTTCGCGGCAGCCGCGGCACCGGCTTTCGCTTTCTTAGCGCCATACTTGCTGCGGCTCTGTTTTCTGCCATCGACACCCGTTGCATCAAGCGCTCCACGGATGATATGGTAACGCACACCCGGCAGGTCTTTGACTCTGCCGCCGCGGATGAGCACAATCGAATGCTCCTGAAGATTATGGCCGACACCCGGGATATAGCTGGTCACTTCGTATCCCGATGTCAGCTTCACGCGGGCAACTTTCCGCAGAGCCGAGTTCGGTTTTTTCGGTGTCGTCGTGTAGACTCGCGTGCACACGCCGCGCCGCTGCGGGCACTCCTTCAACGCCGGAGATTTAGTTTTGCTTAATATCTTCGTTCTTCTGTGTTCGACTAGCTGGTTGATCGTTGGCATTGTTATTCGTCCTCGATCCTGCTATTATTTCGTGCTCAGCACGTTTGTTGACTTGAGTCCGGTTCCTGCGGGAATCAAATGGCCGATTGAAACGTTTTCTTTCAAACCGCGCAGATAATCTATCTGTCCGGAGACGGCCGCTTCGGTCAGGATACGCGTCGTCTCCTGGAACGAAGCCGCGGAGATGAATGAATCGGACGACAGGGACGCTTTCGTGATACCCAGCAGAATGGGCTGGGCTACCGGCGACTGGCCGTCTTTTTTCCTGACGGCGCGTTTTCCCTGCTCATAGCGATATTTGGAAACGATCTCGCCGTTAAGGAACTCGCTGTCACCGGAGCTCGTGATGCGGACATTGGAAAGCATTTGGCGCACGATGACTTCGATATGCTTGTCGTTGATCGACACGCCCTGCAGGCGGTAGACCTGCTGGATCTCGTTCACCAGATGTTCCTGCACTTCCTTCGGGCCTTTCACTTTCAGGATGTCGTGGGGGTTAACGGCGCCGTCAGACAGGGATTCTCCCACGCCGACCCGGTCGCCTTCATAGACCACCAGATGACGTCCCGGCGGAATGTTATATTCAACGGACATCTTGGTCTCTTCGTTCGTCACCACCACTTTGAAACTGCCCTTGGCCGACAGTTCGCCAAGGTGCACGATGCCGTCAATCTCGGAAACAACCGCGGCATTTTTCGGACGTCTGCCTTCAAAGAGTTCGGCCACGCGCGGGAGGCCGCCCGTGATGTCTTTAGTCTTGGTGACTTCCTGCGGGATCTTCGCCAGGACATCGCCGACGGATATCTTTTCCCCGTCATCGATGACGAGATTGGTATCCAGCGGGAGCGGATATTCAGCGACGGTTTTTCCGTCTTTCTTTATCAAAATACGCGGGCGCAGCCGCTCGGTCGGATGCTCGATGATAACGCGTTCGATCTGTCCCGTAATTTTCGATTTTTCCTTATGCAGCGTCACGCCTTCCTTGACGTCTTTGAGTTCTACCGAACCGGCAAGTTCCGAGATGATGGGCTTGGAATGCGGATCCCACTCAGCCATCAGTTCACCCTTGGCCACCGTATTATTGTTGGCTACTTTCAGGCGTGCGCCATAGGGAAGCTGGAAGACCTCGCGCCGATGTGTCGCATCATCCGTGAAAATCAATTCGGCATTCCGGCTGATAACGACCAACTGGCCTTCCCGGTTCTTAATGGAACGCAAATCGTGATAGTTAACGGAGCCGTCATGCTCGGCATGGATCTCCGAACGTTTGACAACGCGGCTGGCCGTACCGCCGATGTGGAAAGTACGCAGCGTCAGCTGGGTGCCTGGTTCGCCGATGGATTGGGCGGCGATGATACCCACCGCTTCGCCGACTTCTACAAGATGTCCGGTCGCAGGATTGACTCCATAGCACTTGGCGCAGACGCCGCGCTCGGCCTCGCAGGTAAGCGCGCTGCGGATGCCGATGCGTTCTATGCCGGCCTGAACCATTTTCCTGGCAGCGTCAGCGGTAACCACTTCACCGCGTTTAACGATGACTTCTTCCCTCAACTCGCCGTCTTTATCCGGGATAATGCCGACCACGTTATCGAGAACGACACGGCCGACAATACGTTCTTCAAGTTTTTCGATCACTTCATCACCGCTCTGCAGCGTTCCTACGCGCACACCGTTAATGGTTCTGCAGTCATCTTCCGTAACGACGACGTCGTGCGCTACGTCAACCAGGCGGCGGGTCAGGTAACCGGCATCGGCAGTTTTCAATGCAGTATCGGCCAGGCCCTTGCGTCCACCGTGTGTCGAAATAAAATATTCAAGGACCGACAGACCTTCGCGGAAATTCGCAATAATGGGCGACTCGATGATTTCACCCACGCCACCGGTCAGTTTCTTCTGCGGTTTCGCCATAAGACCGCGCATACCCGCTAACTGCCGTACCTGCTGGCGTGAACCGCGGGCACCCGAGTCGGCCATCATAAAGATGGCGTTGAAACGATCGGTCCCTGGCTTGTAGGGCTGGAATTCGTCCTTCTTCATCTCGTCGAACATGATATCCGCGACCCGGTCGGTTACGTGCGTCCAAATATCGATAACTTTGTTGTAGCGCTCGCTTTCGGTAATGAGACCGTGCTTGGCCTGTTTCTCGATCTCCTTGATCTGCACATGGGCGTCTTTAACCATTTTCGCCTTCAGGGGCGGGATCTTCATGGCATCGATCGAAATGGAAATACCGGCGCGCGTCGCGTACCGGTAACCGACTTTCTTGATATCGTCAAGCAGAACTACCGCGCGGTCGGGTCCGAGTTCCCTATAACAGCGCTCAACTATTTCGGCCAGCTCCCGTTTATTCATAACCTTATTGATATATCCGAGCTCTTTGGGCAGGTGCTCGTTAAAAAGTATGCGGCCAACGGTCGTATAGTTCTGCCACTTATTGCTGTCACGTTCCTCGCCTATATTCAGCTGCGACTCGCGGATCGATGTTATTCCTGCCACTTTGATGCGGGCATGGATATCGACTTTGTCGGCCTGATATGCGCTGATAACTTCATCACGGGAAGAAAAAATCTTACCTTCACCCGGCACACCCCTCTTTTCCTTCGTAAGATAGCAGCTGCCCAGCACCATGTCCTGGCTGGGGGTGGCTACCGGGCGGCCGGAAGCCGGCGAAAGAATATTGTTCGTGGACATCATGAGAGCCCGTGCTTCGATCTGCGCTTCGGTCGATATGGGAATATGTACCGCCATCTGGTCGCCGTCAAAGTCGGCGTTGAAGGCCGCGCAGGTGAGCGGATGCAGCTGGATTGATTTCCCTTCAACAAGAACCGGTTCAAACGCCTGGATGCCCAGACGGTGCAACGTCGGTGCGCGGTTCAACATGACGGGATGGTTCTTCGTCACGCGCTCGAGAATATTCCACACGCCGGAGGCGCCGCGTTCAAGCATCTTTCGGGCAGCTTTAAGCGTTACTTTCTCTTCTTTAATGAGTTCGCGGATAATGAACGGCTTAAATAACTCAAGCGCCATTTCCTTCGGCAGACCGCACTGGTGAAGTTTCAGGTTCGGGCCGACCACGATAACGCTGCGGCCGGAGTAGTCGACGCGCTTACCCAACAGGTTCTGACGGAACCGGCCCTGTTTACCCTTCAGGGTATCGGACAGGGACTTGAGCGGACGGTTGCCCGCGCCAGTCACCGGCCTGGAGCGCGACTCGTTATCGATGAGGGCGTCAACGGCCTCCTGCAGAAGCCGTTTTTCATTATTTATCATCACTGCCGGCGCCTTCAACTGTTCGATGTGGCGCAGACGGTTATTCCGGTTGATAATCCTTCTATAGAGGTCGTTCAGGTCGGACGTCGCGAAGCGGCCGCCCTCGAGAGCGACAAGCGGACGGAGGTCGGGCGGGATGACAGGAAGCACGGTAATGATCATCCATTCGGGGCGCGAGCCTGACGTCAAAAATCCTTCCGTGGCGCGGAGTTTGCGGATCAGGCGTGCACGTTCGGCGTCGGATTTTGTTTTCTTTATCTCCTGGTGGAGACTTTTCGTTTCGGCCGCCAGGTCGATCTTCTCGAGCAGTTTATGGATAGCCCCTGCGCCAATATCGACTTTCAGTTTGTCTTTGAATTCGGAACGGTATTTCGCATATTCTTCTTCGGTAATCAACTGGGTGGCTTTGAGTACCGTCTTGTTGTTGGAATCTTTAATATCTTCAAGGACGAGATACCGCGTGTAGTAGATAACGCGCTCGAGATCGGACATCTTCATGTTAAGCATAATGCCGATCCGCGAAGGCGGTTTGCGAAGAAACCACAGATGCGCCACCGGCACTGCCAACTCAATATTGCCGAAACGTTCGCGGCGGACTTTCGACTCGGTTACTTCCACGCCGCAACGGTCACAGACCTGTCCCTTATGCTTGATAAATTTGTATTTGCCGCAATGGCATTCCCAGTCCTTTGTCGGGCCAAAAATGCGGTCGCAGAACAGGCCTTCTCTCTCAGGCTTGAAGGTGCGGTAGTTGATGGTCTCCGGTTTTTTGACCTCGCCGAAAGACCACGAACGAATCTGGTCGGGGCTGGCGATCGTCAAACGCACCGCTTTGAAATCCGCAAAATTTAACGCGGGAGCTGCTTTCTTTTTACCTGGAATGGCGAAATTAAATTTAGACATATATTTTAACTCTTCACTTCCACTTTCTTTTCCTTGCCCTTGCCGACCTTTTCTTGTTGTTCTCCCGTTTGCATAAGTTCCACGTTCAAACCGAGGCCCCGGAGTTCGCTCACGAGCACCTTGAACGATTCGGGAATTCCCGGCTCGGATATCGCATCACCCTTGATGATGGCGTCGTACATCTTGATACGTCCGTTGACATCATCGGATTTCACGGTTAGAAATTCCTGCAGCACGTGTGCGGCGCCATACCCTTCTACGGCCCACACTTCCATTTCACCGAAACGCTGGCCGCCGAACTGGGCTTTGCCGCCCAGCGGCTGCCTCGTAATCAGAGAGTACGGGCCGGTTGATCGGGCGTGTATCTTGTCTTCTACGAGATGGATGAGCTTGAGCAGGTACATGTAGCCGATCGTAACTTTTTCCATGAACGGTTCGCCTGTTCTTCCGTCGTAGAGCGTAATGCGGCAATCGTCAGTCGGCAAGTACCTTTCCGCGTAATCCTTGAGCTCCGCTTCAAGTTCCTCGCCCTTGACGCCCCGGGCAACCAGCATATGCTTTTGATCGTCAACCAGTTTCTGCTTCGCCTTCTGGATCATATCTTTAATCTGTTCTTCCTTGGCGCCGTCAAAAACCGGCGTGACCATCTGGACGTTAAGAATGCTGCCCGCCCAGCCGAACATGGTTTCCAGAAGCTGTCCTACGTTCATACGGGACGGGATGGACAGAGGGGAGAATACGGCATCAACCGGCGTGCCGTCCGGCATGCGGGGCATGTCTTCGACCGGGAGAATGCGGGCGACAACGCCTTTGTTACCGTGCCGGCCCGCCAGCTTGTCGCCAACCTGTACCTTCAACTTGGCGGCGATATAAACTTTGACTACTTTATTGACAGAAACAGACAGTTCATCGCCTTTTTTGACCCGCTCTTTCTCGCGGGCCTTGGCCTGGCGAAGCATGTCTTCCTGCTGCTGAAAAAGCATCTCCGCTTTTTCCTTTTCGCTGCCCTTGAGGATCAACAGGCGCTCTTTACGGTCTTTTTTCAGCTTGTCCATGGCGGTCTTAAAGGTCAGTTCTATGTCGTCCTGTTTCTTTTTGATCTCTTTCTCGGAGAGCTTCTCTCGGCGGACGAATGTGCGCACACCGATAATGCGGCCCGTCGTCCCCGGAGGGACACGGAGCGAGGCATCTTGCACGTCTTCGGCCTTTTTGCCGAAGAGTACGCGGAGGAGCCGCTCTTCAGGCGTCGACTGCTGCTCGCCTTTTGGCGTTGTTTTACCGACAAGGATATCACCGCGCTGGACGTACGCGCCGATTCGGATAATGCCGTCTTCATCGAGATTCAACAGATCATCGGCGCCGACGTTCGGGATATCGCGGGTAATTTCCTCGGGGCGCCCTTTTGTTTCGCGCGATTCGGTCTGGAATTCACGTATATGAATGGAAGTAAATTTATCCTCTTGAAGCAGCCGTTCTGAAAGAAGGATGGCATCCTCGAAATTGTAGCCGTCCCACGGCATAAATGCAACGAGAATGTTGTGCCCGAGAGCCAACTGCCCTTCCTTTGTGCACGGGCCGTCGGCTATGGTCTCGCCTTTCTTTACCTTCTGTCCGCGCCGCACCATAGGGGTCTGGTTAATGCATGTATCCTGGTTGGAACGAACGTACTTGCGCAGCTTGTAAACGTCGATGCCCGCCTTGCCGTCATCGCTCCAAATGCATATTTCGTCCGCAGATATGCTCATCACTTCACCCGCACGCCTGGCCAGAATAACTACGCCCGAGTCACGCGCCACCTTCTCTTCGATGCCGGTCGCCACGAACGGCGGTTCGGCAAGAAGAAGCGGGACCGCCTGGCGCTGCATGTTTGATCCCATGAGGGCGCGGTTGGCATCGTCGTGCTCAAGGAACGGAATGAGCGCCGCGGAAATGGAGATCACCTGCATGGGCGATATGTCCATGTAGTTGACCTGTTGCGGGGCAACTAGGGGAAAGTCATCCCAGTAACGGCAGGCCACAATATCCGTCGTGAACTTCCCGTTCTTGTCGATCGGGGAGTTCGCCTGCGCGACATAGTATTCGTCTTCCTCGTCCGCCGTAAGATAGTCAACCTTATCTGAAACTTTGCTGTTATCTACCTTGCGGTAGGGCCCTTCGATAAGGCCGTATTCATTGACCTTGGCATAGGTGGCCAACGAGGTGATAAGACCGATATTCGGGCCTTCCGGCGTCTCGATGGGGCAGATACGGCCGTAATGGGTATGATGGACGTCGCGGACCTCGAAGCCCGCGCGTTTGCGGTTCAAACCGCCGGGCCCAAGCGCGCTGAGTCGCCGTTTGTGCGTGAGTTCGGCCAGCGGGTTGGTCTGATCCATGAATTGGGACAGCTGGGAGGTACCGAAAAACTTCCGGATCTGCGCAACGAACGGCGTAATATTAATCAGCCCGCGCGGCGTAACGGTTGCTTTATCCTGCATGTTCATATGTTCGCGGACAAGCCGTGCCATTTGCACGAGCCCGATACGGATCTGATTCTCCAGCAGTTCGCCGACGGAACGAACGCGCCGGTTGCCGAGATGATCGATGTCGTCAACTTCAACCTTGATCTTCTTGTCCCCTTCCTGGTAGTCGGCGATGCCGTTATATGTCATCAATAGATATTTAAGGGTAACGACGATATCTTCCCGGGTCAGCGTCCGCTTATGCTCGGAGGGCGTTGTGAAATCAAACTTCTTCATCTTCTCCAGCGTGTCGAAAAGCGGCCCGAGCTTTTTGGCGATCTTGTAGCGGCCGACCAGGCTCAGGTCGTAGCGGCGCGTGGATTTGAACAGTAACTCGTCCAGGAAACCCTGCGCGCGCTCCTGGATAATGAATTCCTGTGTTTTCAATATTTTATAAATAAGGCTGATGGCTTCTTTTTGGGTCTTGATGGGGTCGCGACGGAGTGTCAGCAGCATCGTCGGATCACGGTGGGCGACGATAACATTTACTTTTTTGTCCCTGAGCTTCTGGAGAATCTCGTCCTTAACTTCCTTGCCCGCTTCGACGATGATCTCACCCGTTGATTTGTCGACTACGTCCCGGGCCGTAAAGGTCCCGAGCAATGATTCCACCGTAGACTCTTCGAGGTTGATTTCAATGAAATCCGCGAAGAGATCCGCGATATCGCTGTCTGATTCAAAGCCAAGGGCTCTGAGAAACGTGGTGGCAAGCACTTTACGCTTGCGGTCAATACGGACGTACAGCAGGCCGTTCTGATCAAATTCGAATTCAACCCAGGCGCCGCGGTATGGTATGACACGGGCGAAATAAATTGGTTTTCCAAATGCCGTAACCCGTTTCTCTTCGTCTTCCTCAAAGATAATGCCGGGGGAGCGGTGAATCTGGCTGACCACGACGCGTTCGGCGCCGTTAATGATAAATGTCGCCGTATCCGTCATGAGCGGCACATCGCCAAAATAGACTTCCTGTTCCGCCAACTCTTTTTCCTTACCGTTTTCCTGCTTCTGTATCAGTCGCAGGAGAACTTTGAGCGGGGCGGCGAAAGTGGCATCCCGGGCAATCGATTCCTCTTCCGAATACTTCGGTTCACCCAGTGAATAGGACACGAATTCCAACGTCAGACTACCGTCGGAATTAGTGAGGGGAAATACGTCCCGGAACGCCCCTTCAAGCCCATGAGGCTTGCGTTTTTCCTGGGGCACGTCTTTCTGCAGGAAAGAGGCGAATGACTCTTTCTGCATTTCCAGAAGCATGGGTGGATCAATTGCAGGTATAATCCTGCCAAAGTTTTCTTTTTTCATAGTGTTTTAACTGATAATCCCTTCGCAACAATTGGCGTACAATACAAAACCGTATTATACTTTATTCAACGCGCCATTGTCAATAGATTTGAAATAATTTTTCAACATTATTTCAATTCAACTGTCGCACCGGTTTCAACGAGCTTCTTTTTCATTTCTTCGGCCTGATCTTTCGGCACATTCTCTTTGACCGGTTTGGGAGCGCCGTCAACCAGATCTTTCGCTTCCTTAAGTCCGAGACCCGTGAGTTCCCTCACGACTTTGATAACCGGTATCTTGTTAGGACCGGCGGCGATCAGAACAACGGTAAATTCTGTCTTTTCTTCTGCGGCAGGCGCTGCTGCGCCGCCGGCAGCCGGCGATCCGGCGGCAGACGAAAAGGCGACCGGAGCTGCGGCAGATACACCAAACTTCTCTTCCAAAGCTTTGACCAACTCTGAAAGCTCAAGAACCGACATTGAAGAGATCGCTTCGATAAGAGCTTCTTTTCCGGCAATTTTGTCCGACATTTGTGATACCTCCATATGCGTATATGTATTACCCGTTCGAGCGCTGTTTATGTATAGCGTCGAGAACGTATACCAGATTCCGGATCGTACCCTGCAACACGCTGACCAGACTATGCATCGGTGCGTTCAGCGTGCCCAGCATCTTACTGATAAGAACTTCCCGTGACGGAAGATTCGCCAATGACTTGACATCTTCCGCAGTCAGAACTTTTTTTCCGAGCAAGCCCGCTTTCAGTTTAAGTTTTACGTGTTCTTTGCTGAATTCGAGCAAAACCTTTGCCGGTGCGACCGGATCACCCTGTTCAATAGCTATCGCCGTCGGCCCGTCAAAATATTTGGCAAATTCCTCCAGGCCGATATCCTTTAGAGCTATCTTACTGAGTGTGTTTTTAATAACCCTATATTCACAATTAAGCGGACGAAGCTTAGCTCTCAGTTCGGTGATTTCGGCGACCGTAAGCCCCTGATACTCCGTCAAAACCACGCCGCTGTTATTTCTAATTTTTTCGGAAAGTTCCCGTACGATAAGCTCTTTCTCTTTTTTTGACATTGTGTTTACGCTCCCAATCGAGACGCTGGGCATCCGCTGCCGACGAAAAAAAACTTCTCCCGAGAGAGAAGTTATGCGGGTAAAACCAGCTCTTCTCCGTCTCGGTAAGATGCCAGCTTCGTTGCCGAAGGGCAATTAACCCCGTAGGGCCTTACTGTCTTTGACGAAATCTACGTTATGAGTAAATAAAACTATTAAAATTCCACATTCCAGCCAGCCGTGAAACTCGTTTCACCGATCAGGCTGCCTTCGACAACGATGAATTCTTTTGGATATATCTCAAGACGAGCCCCCGCGAAAAGGCCTGCGTTGTCCTTGATGCCGGATACGCTGTCAAAACTTCCCCGGTCACTGAGCCGCGTGTACGTCCGAAAAACCTTGATCCCTCCATAAGGCTCAACGCCGTACAGCACCTTGCTTACGGTCAGAGCGGCCTGCACCTCAGTCAATTCCAGTTTGGCGGATATCCTTTGCCGCGCCCCCGCGCCGCTCTGGAATTCAGCCACATCATATGCATCGTATCGTACACCCATGTCGACGGCAATAGCCGGCGTAAAGAGTGTATCAGGGAACAATATCTTGCGCAAGCCGGCGCTGGCATTAAAACCATTGTCCTGCGCCGCATAACGATTATTGACGGTCACGGAAGGTATTTCCATTTCGAAGGAACCGGAACCGGCGCTTAGCCAGTAATACAACCCGCTGTGCGGATTAACCATCAACTTCGCGGCAACGGTTGCACGCGCCCCGCTACCTTCCAAATCGTTATTTACCGTGCTGAAATAACTACTGCCTCCAATCACGACCTGGTCGCGGCTGCTGGTCCGCAGTAACAGTTTCTGGTCAGTGCGCGTGTACGAAATCGCCACACTGCTTTTTCCCTCTCCTATCTGAGTGGCGGGGATGACAATTTCTGACGCATAAGTCAAAGAGCATTGACATACCGCTACCGACAGCAACAACCACAAACTTCGTTTCATGCGGAACTATCCCTTACATAAAATATAATCCCGGCGGCGACCTACTCTCGCAGCACCCTGCGGTGCTACTACCATCGGCCCTGGTGGGCTTAACTTCCGAGTTCGGAATGAGATCGGGTGTGACCCCACCGGAAAAACCACCGGAAAAATCAGTTCTATAAATAATAAGAGTAAATGCGGTCTAACATTTGCCAAAATAAATATTTCGGCATTATGAGATTAAAAAATATGGCCAAGCCGGACGGTCGATTAGTACAGATTCGCTCCATGCATTACTGCACTTCCACGTTCTGCCTATTAAACCAGTAGTCTTCTGGTGACCTTCAGGGAAACCTTATCTTAGGGTGAGTTTCACACTTATATGCTTTCAGCGTTTATCTCTTCCGTACATAGCTACCCGGCCATGCTCCTGGCGGAACAACCGGAACACCAGCGGTACGTTCATCCCGGTCCTCTCGTACTAAGGATGAGTCCCTTCAAGTTTCCTACGCCCACGGTAGATAGAGACCGTACTGTCTCACGACGTACTGAACCCAGCTCACGTACCCCTTTAATTGGCGAACAGCCAAACCCTTGGGACCTGCTTCAGCCCCAGGATGGGATGAGCCGACATCGAGGTGCCAAACTTCCTCGTCGATGTGGACTCTTGGAGGAAATAAGCCTGTTATCCCCGGGGTAGCTTTTATCCGTTGAGCGACGGCAATTCCACTCTGAAACCGCCGGATCACTAAGTCCTGCTTTCGCACCTGCTCGACTTGTCTGTCTTGCAGTTAAGCACCCTTCTGCCCTTGCACTCGATAGGCCATTTCTATTGGCCCTGAGGGTACCTTTGAACGCCTCCGTTACCTTTTAGGAGGCAACCGCCCCAGTTAAACTGCCCACCTAACCATGTCCACCCGGTCGATTCAGACCAAGGTGTTAGAATCACAGGACCGAAAGGGTGGTATTTCACTGATCCCTCCGCCCAGCCCAAAAGCCAGGCATCAAAGGGTCCCACCTATGCTACGCATTCAATTCCATAATTCAAGATTAAGATACAGTAAAGCTCCACGGGGTCTTTTCGTCTAACCGCGGGTAATGTGCGTCTTCACACATACCACAATTTCGCCGAGTCTCTCGTTGAGACAGCGCTCCCTTTGTTACGCCATTCGTGCAGGTCGGAACTTACCCGACAAGGAATTTCGCTACCTTAGGACCGTTATAGTTACGGCCGCCGTTTACTGGGGCTTGAGTTCAGAGCTTCGCCTTGCGGCTAACCCCTCCCCTTGACCTTCCAGCACCGGGCAGGCGTCAGACCCTATACATCATCTTGCGATTTCAGCAGAGTCCTGTGTTTTTGTTAAACAGTCACGGGAGCCCTTTCACTGAGGCCCATCCGAAGATGGGCACCCCTTCTTCCGAAGTTACGGGGCCAATTTGCCTAGTTCCTTAACGAGAGTTATCTCGCGCGCCTTAGGATTTTCACCCCACCTACCTGTGTCGGTTTGCGGTACGAGCACTTCTGGCACAGGCTATCAGGTTTTTCTTGGCTCCCCATACAATGAGTTCTCCCTCCTTGCGGAGGAATCCTGTGCCTGCCTTACGGCAGGCCCAACCTACACAACCAATCGTAGGACCATCTACTGAGAAGCGTCACTGACAGCATTTAACGCACCAAAAGTGGTTCCGGAATATTAACCGGATACCCGTCATCTACGCCTTTCGGCCTCGATTTAGGATCGACTGACCCTGAGCAGACGAACTTTACTCAAGGAAACCTTAGGTTTTCGGCGACAAGGATTTTCACCTTGTTTATCGCTACTTATTCCGACATTCTCACTTCCCAACACTCCAGCACTCCTTCCGGTATGCCTTCACTGCGTTGGGAACGCTCCCCTACCCCGTACTTTAGCAACGCTAAAGTACAGCCGTGACTGCGGTAATATGCTTGAGCCCCGGTCTTTTTCGGCGCAGAACTTCTTGACTAGTGAGCTATTACGCACTCTTTAAAGGATTGCTGCTTCTAAGCCAACCTCCTAGCTGTCTAAGAAATTCCACAACCTTTACCACTTAGCATATATTTTGGGACCTAGGTCGACGGTCTGGGCTGTTTCCCTCTTGCGCATGAAGCTTATCCCTCACGCACTGACTCCAGTAATATACAGATGAGCATTCGGAGTTTGGTTAGCTTCGGAAGGTGGGTTACACCCCCTACACTATCCAGTGCTCTACCTCTCACCATTAAATTACCAGGCTAGCCCTAAAGCTATTTCGGGGAGAACCAGCTATCACCAAGTTCGATTGGCCTTTCACCCCTATACCCAGCTCATGCAGAACCTTTTCAACGGTTAACGCTTCGAGCCTCCATCGCCGATTAAGGCAACTTCACTCTGTCCAGGTATAGATCACTTGGCTTCGGGTCTACTGATGGATACTAATCGCCCTTTCAGACTCGCTTTCGCTACGGCTCCTCCACCGGCTTTCACCGATAAGATTAGCCTTGCATCCACCAAGTAACTCGCCGGATCATTCTTCAACAGGCACGCTCTCACCCATTCCCAAGGATTGCTCCAAGGGCATAGGGCTCGAACTGCTTGTATGCATACGGTTTCAGGTTCTATTTCACTCCCCGTCAGGGGTTCTTTTCGCCTTTCCCTCGCGGTACTAGTTCACTATCGGTCCGAGGCACATATTTAGCCTTAGAGAGTGGTCTCCCTAGATTCCCATCGGATTTCACGTGTCCGGTGGTACTCAGGATACCGCGTTAGAGTCAGAGGTGTTTTCGTCTACAGGACTGTCACCTTCTTCGGTCGGCCGTTCCAGGGCCGTTCAACTAACACTCTGATTGGTAACTCTACTCACGCGGTCCTACAACCCCGCCGTGCAAGCACGACGGTTTGGGCTTTTCCGATTTCGCTCGCCACTACTCTCGGAATCTCGTTTGATTTCTGTTCCTCCGGGTACTGAGATGTTTCACTTCCCCGGGTTGTCCTCCTG
>Ga0315281_10000065_pt1:67500-116806 | contig 116806 bp, 104 predicted proteins | sample YL17G07_0_MG_FD_204540 | JGI IMG/M metagenome (GOLD analysis project Ga0315281, IMG submission 204540) | Sediment microbial communities from Yellowstone Lake, YNP, Wyoming, USA - YL17G07_0 | ecosystem: Environmental > Aquatic > Freshwater > Lake > Sediment | place: USA: Wyoming...
TTATCCTCAACCGACTGGCTTATTTTCTGGGAAAGCGCGTACTTGATGGCCGCCCGGGCGATGGTCCGCGCCCGTATGCGCGTAATACGGTCGTCCAGACACTTTTCCGCAATGCCCCCAACGTTCTCGACTACCTCCGCTCTCGCGTCGGCAACCGTCGTTCCCGCGGCATCCTGCGCCCGGGCGCTTACGCTGCTGATGTAGTATGTCGCGGGGACATACCGGGGAAAGGCCATCCGCACCTGCTCGTCAAAAAGAATGCTGCGGGCGATGGCCGCGGCCTGTTCCACCTGCGCTTCTTCCTCGCCCTGCGGGCGCACCGCGTCAACGTAGAGCCACGCTTTGCCGAAGGCGATCTCGAAAAATGAGTCGACCTTGACGGGCGCGGGGCCGTTATAATGAAGTATCACGATCTCGCCTTCGCCGGTTTTTACTCCCGGTTCCCGCGGCACACCCCAGCGTTTCTCGATTTCCGCACCTTCGTCCCGGAACCCCAATTGCCGCGCGGTTCGAAGAGCATCAATCACCAGTTCCCGGGGAACCGCTACGCCGTAATGCCGGGCGTTTTCATCATAGCTTTCGAGCGCCTTATAATAGGAAACGTAAGCGTCGTTGACCTGTCCGCGGTTTTCATAGAGCATTCCCATGAGGTAGCGGACAAACGGGTCTTCCTTATATACGCCCTTATGTCCGTATTTTGTCTGGAGCGCCGTCAGGAAACCGTCCACCTGGCGTGCCTCAACCAGCGCCTCGTTCTCCCGTCCGAGAAAAACATAATTGAGCGCGCAGAAAACGTTAATGAGGGCTCGCTCAAAATCCTCGCCATAATACGGCCGCATGGTATCATTGACCAGCAGCGTTGACGCTTCGGCCGTGATGCTTTTGGTGAAATACTCCTGGGCGATCGATTTGGCCTTCTCAAACGCGGCGTTGCTCTCCGCATAATTTCCGGCAAGGTGAAGCAGCATGCCCCGGTCAAGATTGTAGAGGAGCGCGTTCTTGGCGCCGTAGACCTTCTCTTTCGACCGGCCGGTGAGTTCCGCCGCCTGCGAGTAATTCCCGGCAGCGATAAGCCGGTTGACGTCCTGATAGTACGCCCCCTGCGTGGCGCAGGAACACAGCAATGCGCCGCACACAAGAAGACCTGTAAAAAAACGGATAGGGGATATCATGTCGGTTCTTAGAAGCCAAGGCTCCTGCGCGATACCGTCTTCTTTATTTTCTTCTGGCCGACCCATACTTTCTCGTTGGTCACCATGTCGATAAGCTCAAGCTCAACCTGATAATACTTCAGCTGCATCTTGCCGGCCTCGTCCATGATCGTATTGATCTGGCCCTTCAGCATAAAATCGGCGCCGTATTCCTGGCCGGCGCTTTTCGCCGTTCCCACGCCGGAGTTCCGGGCCTGGTCCTGCCGTTCTTCGCGGATTTCCTCGCGCTGGTCGCGGGAGGCGACAAACCGGACCCGGCCGGAATTGGTGAGTTCCCGTTCCAGGTCGTTGGCAAAGGTTTCGGTATTGATGTGCTCGTGGCTCTTGTTCGCTACGGCGCCGACGATAACTCTCGGCTTGACGTTCTTCTGACCACGAAACTCGTCAATCCATGGGCGGGTGAGAACGTCTTTGATCATCTCTTCGGAAACGAGGCGCGAATCGGTATCATTCCAGTTACCGCTCAAATCTATCTGTTCTTCAACAGCCGTCCGGGTCACTTTCGGTGTCGTGGCGCACGCGAATAGCCCTGCGATCAGGGATACACCGACGATTGCTACCAACCCACTGCGAACGCTGCTCATTTTTTCCTCCTGATGGTTTAGACTTAGATTTTATTATCTTCTGCCAAAAGAGATAACTCTTTGTACCCTGTTATTTGCGTTGACACCTTTTAAACTGAAGATTTTGCGTCTTATTTCATTAACGGCCGCGACCTTACTTTTAGGCGGCATCGACAGATATTCGTTGAGCATATCATTATCAGCTTCTTCATAAGAATGAAAATACTTTATATGAACCTTTCTCATCTTTTGAAACCTCCGGCATTTTTTCCTTAAGAACCTGTTGCATAACCCCTGCCAAAGCCTTCGTAGGGGTGGCTTTAGCCACCCGCTATAGACGGAACGGGCGGCTAAAGCCGCCCCTACGGAACCGGTTATGCAACAGGCTCTTAAACATCTTTAGTGTTTTATAATCAGTCTCATCCTGGCCTTTTCTTATTGCCCGGTGAGGCAAGTCTTTCACGATGCCCTTATTTTTTATGAGCTCGTCTATGCCTATATAGTAAGCGACAATATCCCCGTATTTATCCTTTACCCGGTGCCCCATTATTTCATCTTCCGTCAACCCGGTTAAACCATTTGATAATTCTATCTGGTTGGGTTTTATCCCCATACGCAATATGACGGTCTTTTCAGTTTCAAAAAAATGTTCATCTGCATCCAACCCGGAAAATTCCTTTATTGCCGCTGCCACTCGTATTGAATTTTCTGTTGTGTGCGCTATATAAAAGTCGATATCTTCGGTTGATCGTGGTTTTGAATGAAAAGAAACGGCATAACCGCCCGTGATACAGTAATCAACCTTGTGTTTATTTAACAGATGTATAAAATCCCCAAAATCGTCTTTGATTAGTGCCTTATCATTTTTCTTTGCCATTGCTATTACCTTACTACCGGACAACAGCCCATTTTTCCACGCTTGTTCAAAATCCGCGACGCTTTAACTCCTGGCGTATTTTGTCCGTCTTCTTGTTCCTGAACTTTGAAAAAAATTCATTCGCCTCCTGCAAATACTTAAGTTTTGTCTCCGCAGGTAAAGCCGTGTAAACCTTTATCCTGTCTATATCAAATTCACTATCACTTTTTTCATTTCTTAATTCCTTAATTATGTCGAACTCATATTATTTAGTCTTTAATGAAACCTTTGATATTTAGTTGTTTCTCCGGCCCTGCAAGGAAGATATCTCCTGCCACCCCAACTTGAGGTAACAATTTGTGACCTCAAGTTCATATACTCTTTCCTCGTCAATTGAAACATGAAATCATAATCATGTTGCCGTTGATGTAGGGTGCGTTCCCCGAACGAACCGCAGAACGTTTCCGTCGAACAGTCGGCGCGCTCGGGGAGCGCGCCCTACGACTTCCCTATGTTATTATCATCGGAGTACCTGGAAGGTACACTATCTATTTCCGTCGATTAAGTTCAGCGCTATAAGACTATAATGTCGTTACGCTTTGCACGTTATTTTCTTAAACTTTCGCTTGCCGGCTTGCAGGACTATTTCTTTGTCGATGGTAATGCTGAGATCGGGTTGGGGGGCGACTTTTTGGCCGTCGATTTTTACGCCGCCCTGTTCGATGAGGCGGCGGGCCTCGTTTTTACTGGTGGCAAGGCCGCTGGATACCAGAAGATCCGCCAGTTTAATGCTCCCGGTGCCACACGTATATTGCTCGATGTTTTCGGGGATATCTTTATTGCAGAAAACTTTGTCGAATTCGCAGGAAGCATTTTTCGCTGCTTCGGCGCCGTGGTAGCGAGCCGTCAACTCTTCTGCCAGGGCGGCTTTGGCCTTGCGCGGGTGCTTGGCCTTTATTGCGGGCAGGTCGTGATCGGTCAGGAGTTCGTAGTATTTATACATCAACTCGTCCGAGATGGACATGACCTTGCCGAAGATGTCGGTGGGGGTGTCGTTCAAGGCGATGTAGTTGCCGTAGGACTTGGACATCTTACGCACGCCGTCCGTGCCTTCAAGGAGCGGCATGGTTATTACTGCCTGGGGCGGCTGGCCGAAATCCCGCTGGATCTCGCGGCCCACGAGCAGATTGAATTTCTGGTCGTTGCCGCCTATCTCTATGTCGGACCGCACCGCCACGGAATCATAACCCTGCAACAGCGGATAGAGAAATTCTACGATGCTGATGGGGGTGTCGTTCTTATAACGCTTTTCAAAATCATCGCGTTCCAGCATTTGGGCAACGGTATATTTTCCGGCCAGTTTGAGCAACCCTTCCAGGCCTAAAGGATACAGCCAGTGGCTATTGAATACGATCTCCGTCTTGCTCCGGTCGAGGACCTTAAAGACCTGATCCTGATAGGTCCGGGCGTTCTTGAGGATTTCTTCTTCCGTCATCATCGGGCGCGTTTCGGAACGTCCCGACGGGTCGCCGATGCGCGCCGTGAAATCGCCTATAATAAAGATGACCTGGTGACCGAGGTCCTGGAACGTACGCAGTTTATTGAGCAGCACGGTATGCCCCAGATGCATATCGGGAGCCGTCGGATCGACCCCCAGCTTGACGCGCAAGGGCTTTCCACTTTTAAGTTTTTCTTTCAACTCGGCTTCAGCGATGATCTCGACCGTGCCGCGTTGTATCTTTTCCCAATTCTTTTCCATTATTTACTTTCCGTGGTTTTCTCCTGCGACTGAAGCCGCTCATCGATTTTCTTGTGAATGATCTCTGAAAGAACGGGATTATGCGCAATGATCGCCTGCACGATTTCACCCGGCAAAAATACGATCTCTGTATCATTTTCCGCCTTTACCGTTGCCGTGGCGGCGCGGGGGGTGAGAAGCGATATTTCTCCAAAAAAACTGTTCGGCCCGAGTTCGGCTACTTTGTTCTTTTCTTTGCCCTTACGTATCCAAATAGAAACAAGCCCTGATTCCACGAGGGACAGGCAGTTCGATATCTCGCCCTGGAAAAGGATGGTTTGCCCTGTATGATAATGCTTTTTGGCAAGCCCGGAGAGCAGTTGACGCATCTCGTCGTCAGAGCAGGTGGTAAACAATCCTGTTTTTTTGATGGTTTCGCCGGCCCACCGCAACTCTTCTTCGCTTAGTTCCATACATTCCTCCGTCCAATCTACAAAAATCTCCGCGGGAGCTATACCTATACCGTTATGTTCCCATTCCAAAAGTCGGAATTAAATTGCCAGGCGACGAGCCAGTTTGTAGGTGTTCAAATCAATCGGTTTTTCGTTTCTGGCAGCCAGGGCGACCGGGATATCCGCAATTCGCCCGCGTGATAAAACAACCAGGCGGTTTTTCTTCCCTTCCCGCAGAAGCCGCACGGCATGGGCCCCGAATTGACTGGCTAAGATCCGCGAGCGGGCGGTGGGAGTACCTCCGCGTTGTATATATCCGAGAGAACTAACCCGCACCTCGAGGCTGGAACACCGGGTCAATTTATCCGCCAGTTCGTAGGAGTTGCCCGATCCTTCGGCAAAAACAACGATGACAGAGGTCTTGCCGCGACGGTGTTCCTGTTTGAGTTCAGCGCACAACTTCCCGACACTGAACTTCACTTCGGGGATCAAAATAAATTCAGAACCCGCTGCCAGCCCCACCGATAACGCCAGGAAACCGTGCTCCCTGCCCATGACTTCCACAATAAATATCCGTTCGTGGCTTGAAGCCGTATCGCGGATTTTGTCGATGGCTTCTACTGCGGTATTCATGGCGGTATCGAAACCTATGGTTTCATCCGTGCCGTATATATCATTATCGATCGTCGCCGGGACGCATATCGTGGGGATGCCCCGTTTGCTCAGGACATTGCCGGCGGCCAATGATCCGTCGCCGCCGATAACGACCAACCCTTCGATCTTGAGTTTTTGGAGCGCGCCAAGCGCGCGGTTCAATCCGGCGGGAGTTTTCATCCCGGGGCACCGGCCGGTCTTGAGCATCGTGCCGCCGCGGTTAATGATTCCAGAGACCGAGCGCAGGTTTAATCGGGAATACTGGCCTTCCAGGAGTCCGAGGAAACCGCGGTGGATACCGATGACTTCAAGGCCGTAAGAGATGGAACTGCGGACTACGGCCCGCACCGCGGCATTCATGCCCGGCGCATCCCCTCCTGATGTGATGACTCCAATCCGTTTTATCATAATATCTAAACAGCTACGAGTTTCTTAAACTCAGCCAGTATCTTCTTGTCCCACCAGCCTTTTGCCGCTTCCTCATCAAGAATGGAAAACGCTCTCGCCGACGGCATGGCTGAACGGTATGAGCGGTTCGAGGTCAGCGCATCGTAAACATCCACAATGGCCATTATGCGCGCAACCAGCGGAATTTCTTTTCCGACCAGCTTGTCCGGATAACCGGAACCGTCAAGTTTTTCGTGGTGATAACGGATAACTTCGAGTGCGGAACGGATGGAATTGAGCGGCTTGCAGATCTTTTCTCCCCGGTCGGGATGGGTCCGTATCGTAGCCAGTTCCTCATCCGTCAGCTTGCCCGGCTTGTTTAAAATGCCGTCGGGGATGGCGATCTTGCCGATATCATGGAGGATACCGCCCTTAAAGAGCGCGCTCTGTTCATCATCGCAGAGACCCAGATGGTGGCCGACGATTACAGCGAATTGGCTTACCCGCTCGGTGTGATTCTGCGTATAGGCATCCTTGGCTTCGATGGCCTGTGCCAGCGCAAAAATTACCGCTTCAGCCGAATCTAGCTGAGCGTTTAGAAACTTCACCTTTAGCAATGATTTTACGCGGGTGGTTAATTCAAGTGTCTTGAACGGTTTGTTGACAAAATCGTCCGCCCCTGCTTCGATTGATTCGATCTTATCGGGTGTTTCGGTATACCCCGTCAGCATTATAACCGGGATCAGGCGGGTGGCGGGGTTGGACTTTACGGCACGGCATATCTCGTTGCCGGAGAGTCCCGGCATGTAGTTGTCAAGGATGACTAAATCCGGACTGCTTTCAACAATGCGGTCCCGCGCGACTGTGCCGTCAGCCGCCGCGATGACCTCGTACCCCTGCGCCGTCATAATCTGCTCAAGGATGTTGCGTGCCTGTGCATCGTCATCAGCAATAAGAATGATCGGTTTTTTTTCCATGGTAGTACATTGTCAAGTTAATTCTTAATAGTAGAACCGTCTTTGCGAGCGAAGCGAAGCAATCTCGACTTTGCTTGATAAAACAACGAGATTGCCGCGTCGCTTGCGCTCCTCGCAATGACAGGAATACACGTAACAATTAACTTGACAACGTAGTAGTCTGATGCTCCCTCCGCGGAGAACGGTTCATCCCGCCATATCGTTAACCGTGGACGAACCCCGCGCCGACAGAGGCCGGGATACCTAACAAATATCTGCGTAAGCATGCGCTTCTCTCGATCAAAAAATAACGAAGGAATTGCACGAGAATTGTAGCAAAGTGGACACGTGTTGTCAAATACCGCTCATCGTGACACGACTCTGTTGTATTTTCAATTTCTGCCGGCAGTTTGACAACGATCGGGCAAGGTGGTACAATAATGACTAACCGGTCAGTCATTATAGAATAGCCGTTTCAGGCACAGCACGAGGAGCAGCCAATGGCACGACAAACAAACCGGGGTTCGGGGATCAAGCGGCAACAGATATTGGATGCCGCCATACGGATACTCAACCGGAAACAGGTTCATCTCTGTCCTGTCAATGATATCGCCCGGGAGGCGGGCATTGCCAAGGGAACGGTATACCTCTATTTTTCCAGCAAGGAGGAGCTTTACTTTTCCGTGCTATTTGAGCTGGCCGGCCAACTGCAGCGGATAGCCGAAGACATCGATGCCCGCGATATACCCGTCAAACGGAAGTTGCGCCTGTTGCTGGAACGCCTGGGAGAACACCTCGGCGCGCACCGGCAGATACTGTCATCATTGCAGCAGGAACGGCACTCCCTGAAAGGCAAACTGCGCGGGCAGCTGCACGAAAAATTCCACGACGTGATACGCTCAATAAGCCGCATCGTAGACAAAGGAATCTCGCAAAAGCAATTGAAGGCATACCCCGCGCCGCTGATCGGGGCCGTTCTCTTCGCATTGGCTTCGGTGCTGGGCCGCCAGAAACTGGCAAAGGGTTTTTCCGAACTTTCCGTTACGCAGGGCACGTTATTCGATATTATCATGAACGGTATTGAACAATAATCCCCTATCAAATATATGCATGAACGAAACCTGATAACCGATGAATCATTGCTTATAGATGTAGCCCATGGCGACGAATCCGCTTTCGAGGAATTGGTCCGGCGCTACGAGAGCAGGGTAATCAACCTCGCCTACCGCTATGTGCACGACGCGGATACCGCCGAAGATATGGCCGCCGAGGTTTTTTTTAGAATCTGGAAATTCGCTTCGCGTTTCCGGGGCACGGCAAAATTTTCAACCTGGTGTTACCGGATCGTCGTAAACCTGTGCCTCAATTACCGGAAATCGGTAAAAAGCAACCCGCGGCTTGAATGTATCGATGAGGTCGTAACAACGCAAGAGGGGGAATTCAAACGGGAACTGCCCGAACCGCCAATATTTCAGCCGGAAGTGGCATTACATTTTAACGAGCGTAAATTGTTGGTCCGCAGCGCCATCGACCGGCTGCCCCGCCAGCAGAAAATGTCTTTTATTTTGTCGTGGTTTGAAGGGTATTCCTATAAAGAGATCGCGGAAATAATGGAGCTGTCAGTCCCCGCGGTCGAATCGCTTCTTTTCCGGGCCAAAGAAAATCTCAGGAAAACCATTGCACCGCTTACTACGCAAAGCAACACTCATCCGCAAGTTTTCTGAGATTGCGATGTCATAATAGGCAGGAGAATCGCCATGGACTGTTACACCGCAAAAAGAAAGATATCGGCATATATTGACAACGCCCCGGATAACGATCCGCAGGGCGAAGTTGCGCTTCACCTCAATGCGTGCAAGAACTGCCGCAGATACCAGGAAGAATTATCGGCCCTGCGCCAGATGATGATGCCCCCCGATGCGATCAAACCCTCACCCTATTTCATATTAAAGATACGGCATAAAATTGAGTTATTCGAACGCAAGAAAACGCCCCCGTTAATCGCAATGCGCTGGCTGCCGGCCATCGCGGCCGGTTTTGTTGCGGGAATCGCTCTTTTCGCAGGCAGCTATTTCGGCAATAACCTCTGGACTCATATAACGCAGCAGCAGGGGCCCGACACCCGGATCGTATCGGCCGCGGAACTGAACGTCTTTGACGACAGTCCCGAGGGGTCAATTACGGCAGTCTATAATAATGAGGTATAACACCATGAAAACAAAAATTCTATCTGCACTTTTGATCCTTTCCCTCGGAATCAATGCCGGAGTGATCGGGACGATCGGTTTCCACTGGATGCGTCACCGGTGCGGGCAAAAAGATGACAGCGGCTTCGTGAAGCACATGCAACGAAAACTCGGCCTGAGCCCGGAACAGGCGGCTATCCTGGAAAAGGATCACATGGAGCTGCAAACCGGCATACAACCGATCAGAACGACGATTCAAAATAAACGAATGGAACTACTATCCCTGCTCGAAAAAGAGAACGCCTATTCACCGGCCACTGACGCATTAATCGGCGATATCGCGCAGCTGCAAATGGAAATTGAAAGAAACGTGATCCATCATTCTTTTGACACCAAGAAGATATTGACACCGGCACAGCAAAATAAATTGTATGCCCTTCTCCGTAAAGGCATGCAGAGGGGCGGCAAGCACCCCACTTTCATGCACGATAAAATGATATATTAAACCATTTTATGAAAATAGCTCTAATAGTCAGACGATACGATAAGCGAGGCGGCATATCGCGTTACACCGCGGAACTGGCCGAACACCTCGCACGCACACATGAAGTTCATGTTTTTGCCGCATCCTGGCAAGATGTCGAAGACCATACTGTCATATTCCACAAAATTCCCATGCTGAGCATGGGCTTTCTCAAAAGACGCAAGAAAATCGCCTGGAACAATCTTATAGAGATCAGCAGTTTCGTTCTCTGTGCGCGCCTGTTGGTAAACAGCAAAGAATTCGACATTGTGCACTCCCAGGGACGCTTTTGGGGAGATTTCAATATTGCCACCGCTCACAGTTGTCACGCCGCCGGCCTGGCGGCTGCCGCCAAAGAAAGCCGTAACGTAACCGCGCGACTACGCAAGTCCATCGCAAATCCCCTTCATTTCGTTCTGCTGCAACTGGAAAAATTCACGTTTCGCCGAGCGCAAGTGATTATCGCCGTTTCCAACATGGTTAAAGAGGAAATCATCACCCATTACGGCGTTCCGGCAGATCGCATCATAACAGTCTACAACGGCGTCAACACCGGAAAGTTTAACACCGAAGATAAACGCCTTCACCGCGCTCACCTGCGAAAAAAGTACGAATTAGATGAGAGCGATACGGTTATCATTTTCCCCGCCAATGAATTCAAGCGAAAGGGTCTCACTCAAATTATCGAAGCGGTCAATATGCTCACAACCAGGAATATTTCCGTTTTGGTCATGGGAAAATCGGATCCAGCGCCGTTCATGCCGCTCATCCGGAGTTACGGCTTGCTGGATAAATTTTTTTTTATTGACGAGACACCCGCCATCGAGCGCTATTACGCCGCAAGCGATCTCCTTGTGTTGCCGGCTTCCTATGAACCCTTCGGCCTGGTTATCACCGAAGCCATGGCATCCGGATTGCCGGTCATCGTAAGCAAAGATGCCGGCGCATCCGAACTGATCACAAACCGCGCAAACGGCATCGTATTGAAAAATTACCGTGACAGCGCCGGCATTGCAGAGGCCATCGGCTATCTCCTCGCCGACCCTTTAAAACGAACCGTCATGACCAAGAGTGCGCGGGAGACGGCACAACAACTTGATTGGGATGTCATAACCCCTATTGTCATTGCCTTGTACAGCAGTATCCGAAAGAATTCAAAACCCGCCCACCCCGTAAACGTCAACAAATACGCAGGAGTCACTCAATGATCAGCGGCAACAAACATGTATTCACTGTAATTTGCCTCCTTTGTTGTTCCGGTACTGCCGTGGCACGCAACCTTGCATGGAACGACGTCGTAAATGAGGCCTCAACCGCAAACCCCGCGCTGGCCAAGACAAAGGAATCCCTCGCCCAGGCGCGCTGGTCGCTGACCCGCGCATATTCAATTTTTCTTCCACAACTATCGGCGAGCGCTTCCGCCGGACAGTCCCAGTCCGACACCACCGGGCTGTCCAAAGATTATTCCTATGGGCTGTCGGGGTCGCTGTCGCTCTTTTCGGGGTTCGCCGATACCAGCGAAATCAAATCCCGCTCGTACGATCTCCGCATAGCGGAAGCGAACTACGCTCGTGTGCTGGCGGACACGCTGTACTCCCTGCGGAAAAGTTTTTTCGACCTCCTGTGGGCGCAGGAAACGGTCAGGCTGTCGCAGGACATACTGAAACGGCGCAACGAAAACCTGGACATGGTACAACTTAAATACGAATCGGGCAGCGAAGACAAAGGATCGCTTTTGCGCATCGACGCCGACCGCGTTCAGGCGCGCTATGACCTGGAAAAATCTCAGCGGGCGCAGCAGAATGCGTCGCTGGCTCTCTCCCAGGCCATGGGGCGCAGCGACTTTACCGTAATCACCGTTACCGCCACGCTCAGCCCCGGACAGATACCCGCTACTTTCGATTTGCGGCAGTCCATCGAACGGACACCCGAACACGTCATCGCTCAGTACACCCTGCAAAAAGCGGCCGCCGGTATAACCGCGGCGGAAAGCAATCTTTATCCCAGCCTCTCTCTATCGGCCGGCACCGGGCGCAGCGGCACGCAATGGGGCCCGGACAGCGGCAGATGGAACGCCGGGCTCGCCGTCTCGTATCCATTCTTTCCCGGCAGCCGAAATATCTATGACATCAAAATCGCCAATTCGAATAAAATTGTCGCCGACCAGGCGCTGCGACAAACGGACGAGCAAGCGGCGGTCAGGCTGAACGGCGCTTATTTCGGTTTCATCGATGCCGTGGGTAACGTTGGCGTGCGGGAGAAATACCTGACAGCCTCCGATACCCAGTCTCATATCATCACGGCAAAATACCTCAACGGCCTGGCATCATACCAGGATTGGTACACCATCGAAAACGATTTCATAAACTCCCAGCGGGCGCTGCTCAACGCGCGGCACGACGCCGTCCTGTCGGAAGCGCAATTCCAAAACGCACTGGGTGCAGGAGATTAGTGATCCATGAAAAGAATACTGATCATCAGCGTCATCGTCATCGTCGTCGCAGCCGCCGCAGGCTACTTTCTGGCCCACAGGGGATCGGGCGCGGTAGTCTACAAGGAACTGAAACTCCGCCGCGGCCCCATCGCCGTCGAGTTTCGGGAGACCGGCTCGGTAAGCCCGCGCAACCGCCTGGAGATCAAACCGCCCATCGGCGGGCGGATTGAAGATGTTCTTGTGGTTGAAGGGCAGAAGGTCAAAAAGGGAGAGGTCATGGCCTGGATGAGCTCGACCGATCGGGCCGCGATGCTCGACGCCGCGCATTCCAAAGGCGCCGACGAGGTCAAACGCTGGGAAGATATTTACAAGCCGACACCTATCATCGCGCCGCTGGACGGCTTCATAATCGACCGCAGCAAGGAGCCGGGGCAGGCCATCAGTCCCAGCGACATCGTCGTGGTCATGGCCGACAAACTCATCGTACAGGCGAACGTCGACGAGACCGACCTGCGGCACATCCGTCTCGGCCAGAAAGTGGAATTCTTCCTCGACGCCTACCCGGACATGAAGCTGGAAGGGGCGGTCGAACACATCGCCTACGAGTCGCAGGTCATAAACAACGTCACGGTCTACACCGTCAAGATCCGGCCCGACCGCGTGCCGGAAAACTTCCGGGCGGGCATGACGGCGACCATCGAAGTGAAAGCCGACAGCAAGGACGACGCGCTGTTGCTTCCCTTCGACGCCGTCACCGACAAAAACGGCGTCAAGACGGTGCTGGTCAAGTCCGACACGGAAAAACCCGAGGTGCGCACCATAGAAACGGGCGTATCGAACGGCAAGGTAGTCGAAGTGGTCTCGGGGCTCAGCAACGACGATATCGTGCTCATCGCCAGGGGCGGAAAAAGGGACAGGAAGGCATCCCAAACCCGCATGATGGGCGGCATCCCCGGCATGGGCGGCGGACGACATTAACGGCGTTCTCGGGTTATTCGTAGGGACAGGTTTACCTGTCCGCATTCGTTCTCTATTTTCAACGGGCAGCTAAAGCTGCCCCTACTAAACCACAACAAAGCCGGGAACGCAAGAACGCCTTTCAGGATTTTAACATGAGTTTAATCGAACTGAACAACATTTCCAAGACCTACTACCTCGGCTCAATCGACGTGCCGGTGCTGCATGAGGTCTCGCTCTCCATTGAACGGGGAGAATTCGTCTCCATCATAGGCCATTCGGGCAGCGGCAAATCGACGCTGCTCAACATCCTCGGCCTTCTCGACAAACCCACCAGCGGCACATTTTATCTGGCATCCAAAGAGGTGTCGAAACTCTCGGACGACGAGCTGGCGGCTCTGCGCAACAAGTTCATGGGGTTTATTTTCCAGCAGTTCAACCTGCTGCCGCGGATGTCCGCCAGGGAAAATGTCGCACTGCCGACGATTTATTCCGGCAAAGGCAAGGCGCACAGCAATGAGGTCGAGATCCTCACCCGCGTGGGACTGGCGGACCGCATCTTCCACAAACCCAATGAACTTTCCGGCGGCCAGCAGCAGAGAGTCGCCATCGCGCGGTCGCTCGTCAACAACCCGCTGTTGCTTCTGGCGGACGAACCGACGGGCAATCTCGACTCAAAATCAACCGCCGAGATAATCAACATTATTAAAGAATTAAACGCCGCCGGCATTACCATAATCATGGTAACCCATGAGCCGGATTTCGCCCAGGTTGCCTCCCGCGTCATAAAACTCGAAGATGGGAGGATCGTTTCCGATACCAGAAGCCGTGAAACGAAGCAATTCCCGGCGACCGACTCGGCGGGCGGAAACGAAACATCCCACAGCGTTGCCAATCTGGCGCGCATGAAGGAGTACTTCATGCAGGCCATGCGTTCGTTGCTTTCGAACAAGACCCGCTCCATCCTTTCCATCCTTGGCGTGCTCATCGGCGTGGCAAGCCTTATCGCCATGCTCGCCCTGGGCCGCGGCGCCCAGGAAGAAGTGAGCAAACGAATAGCATCGCTCGGATCGAACCTGCTGATGGTCCGCGCTTCATCGGCAAACCGGGGCGGCGTCGCGCTGGAAGCCGGGACGGTCACGCGCTTTACTGTCCAGGATGCCAATGAAATACGTGAACGTATACCCGGCATAGACAAGGTGGTCCCCTACGTGACGGGCCGCGGACAGGTAACCTATAACGGCAAGAACTGCAACACAAGCATCGAAGGCACATCCGCCGATTACACCATCGTGCATAGCGCCGTACCGACAACCGGCCGCTTTTTTACGGACCGGGAAGCAGTTACGCGCACCCGTGTCGCGGTCATCGGCAAAACCGTCGCGGACCAGCTCTTTGACGGCGAAAACCCCATCGGCAAATTCATCAAAATTAAGCGCATCGATTTTCAGGTCATCGGCATGCTGCCGGTGAAGGGCGCGTCGGGGTTCCGAGACGAGGACGATAAGATCGACATCCCCATCAACACCGCCATGTACCGCCTGCTGGGCAAGGACTTCATCGACTACATGGACGTGCAGGTCACCAGCGCCGACCTCATGGATGACGTTTCGGACCGTATCACCACCCTGCTCGTCGCGCTCCATAGACTTCCCCCCGCAAGAAGTGATACAATAAATATCAGGAATATGGCAGATATACAGGAAACTATTTCGGCAACTACAAAAGCTTTCTCCTATCTGCTCGGCGGCATTGCTTTCATCAGCCTGCTCGTGGGCGGCATTGGCATCATGAACATCATGCTCGTCTCGGTTACTGAACGGACGCGGGAGATAGGGTTGAGAAAAGCTATCGGCGCAAACAATAAAGATGTTCTGTTCCAGTTCGTCATTGAAGCGGTCGTCGTCTGCATGGTTGGCGGCATCATCGGCATATCGCTCGGCTCCGGAATATCCCTTGGTATGGCAAAATTCGCCGGATGGTCAACCAGGGTTACGCTTTCCTCGATAATGCTTTCGTTCACATTTTCGGTGCTCACCGGACTTGTTTTCGGACTGTGGCCGGCGCAGAAGGCCGCGCAGCTTAACCCCATCGACGCACTACGGCACGAATAATAACTGCGCACCTTTAAGCTCTACGAATAAAATTATTATACTACGTCGGTATTTTTGTAGGGTGCGTTCCCCGAACGCGCCGGCAGTTGCCATGTTGTTACGACGGCGCGATACGGGGATCGCGCCCTACGACTTCCTTATGTTGTTATCAGTGGATCGAAATATATTCCGTTCTCTGCGGCTGAAAAATTACCGCCTCTTCTTCATCGGCCAGATCATCTCAGTCATAGGCACGTGGCTACAGATGACAGCCATGCCCTGGCTCGTCTACCGGATGACCAACTCCGTGCTGCTGCTCGGCACCATCGGTTTCTTAAGCCAGATATTCATCCTGGTGCTCTCACCGTTCGCCGGCACCCTGGCCGACCATTTCCCCAGGAAGAAGATGCTCATCGTCACCCAGACGCTTTCCATGCTGCAGGCGTTTGCGCTCGCCTGGCTCACCCTGTCCGGACACGTGCGGGTATGGCACATCGTACTGCTAGCCACGTCCATGGGCGTCATCAACGCCTTCGACATGCCGGCGCGCCAGTCCTTCGTCATCGAAATGGTCTCGAAGGAAAACCTCATCAACGCCATCGGGCTCAACTCCATGATCTTCAACACGGCGCGCCTCGTCGGCCCGGCCGTTGCCGGCGTGCTGATCGCGGCCGTCGGCGAGGGCTACTGCTTCCTGATCAACGGCATCAGCTTCATCGCCGTCATAGCTGCGCTGTTTTTGATTGTTCCCCTAGTGTAGTGAGTCTAACAGATCTTTACATTTGGCTCGACGGAGCTAAAATTACTTCCGTCGGAAAGGTATTTGCGACTCACTACACTAGCGTCGGCGGCGCCGCAGGCGGAGGGCGAGCTTTCCATCATGCAAAAATTTCTCTCGGGGCTTGCGTACGTGCGAGAGTCGAAATCGACCGGCGCGATACTGCTGCTGTTGGCCGTCACCGGGATGATCGGAGTCTTCCCCACCGTCCTCATGCCGGTCTTCGTCCGGGACATATACCATATGAACGCCTCGGGACTTGGGCTGTTCATGTCGGCTATGGGCGTCGGCGCCCTCCTGGGCACGGTGAAGATAGCCGCCAGGCAATCCCTCGACGGCGTCGAGAAAACAATCTTCGCGTCGGCCGTCGCGTTGAGCGTTCTCGTCATGACGTTCGCGCTGATCCACAACATCGTCGTTGCCTGCTTGCTGCTGGCGCTGGCCGGATACTTCCTCGTCCTGCAGATGGGGCTTACCAACACCCTCATACAGATGAAAACACCCAACGAGCTCCGGGGACGGGTGATGGGTTTTTTCATCATGGCCTTCATGGGCTTCGCGCCTATCGGCAGCCTCGTCGCCGGGTCGCTTGCGCATAAGCTGAACGCGCCCCTCACCGTCGCCTTGGGCGGCGCCGCCTCGCTTCTTACGGCATTCATTCTCCGGAAAAGGATATTTCCATGAGAGCTTCCTTCATTCTCTTCATTTCGATATTTCTGGCGATCTACCTGGGCATGCATGCCTACGTGCTTCTGCGGATCACACGCGGACTGACGCTGTCGGGCGCGTGGCGCGCCGGGCTGGAGGTACTGTTCCTGCTGGGGGCGTTGACGTTTTTCCTGGGCGAGATTCTCTCCCGGCGCACCGACTCGCTCTGGATCAAACCCCTGATCTCCTTCGGCACGGTATGGCTCGGCATCATCGCCATGGCTTTCGCCGTCTTCATCGCCGCAGACATCCTCCGGCTGTTTTTCCCCGGAGGGGCGTTCCGCTACCAGGTGACCGTCGCCGCCCTCAGCCTTTTGGGGCTCATGACGTGCTGGTCCCTGGTCAACGTCGCCACCCTGCGGCGCGTCCGGGAGATTACGCTAACCATACCGCGCCTGCCGCAAAAGCTCTCGGGATTTACCATCGTGCAGTTGTCAGACGTGCACATCAACTCGCTGTCGTCGGCCGCCTGGATTGACGGCATCGTCCGGCAGACGAACGCCCTCAAGCCCGACCTCGTGGTCATCACCGGCGACCTTATCGATGCGGATATTTGCAGATTTCAGGGATTCTGCGGAATATTGCGGGGGATAGAATCGAAATACGGCGTCTACGCCGTCAGCGGAAACCACGAATACTATACGGGCATGGATAAGTTCCGCGCCATAGCCCGGCAATCGAATATTAAAATCATAGACAACACGCGCACAACTGTTGCCGGCGCCATTGACCTGGTGGGCGTTGACGATCATATCAGCGCGATGGGCTCCCGCGCGGAAAACAGTATAAGGCAAGCGATGGACGGCGCCGACCCTGCCAGGCCGTCCATACTTTTATCCCATCGTCCGGACACATTCGTCGCCGCACAAAAACTCGGCTTCGACCTTCAGCTTTCCGGCCACACGCACGCCGGGCAGATACCGCCCATGGATCTCATAGTTCTCTTTACTTTCAAGTATCCGATCGGCTATTACACAAAAGGCAATTCCCACCTCTACGTCACCACCGGCACCGGCTACTGGGGACCCCCCATGCGGGTCTTCTCCATTTCCGAGATCACCAGGATCACCCTGGTCAGCCAGTAACCCCGTAAAAAGAGTGCCACTGTTCACTCTCTTGCCATTACCGTGACCCCGTTACCCGGTAATGTCTACTTGAAAAAATAATATTGACAAACCGCGTGAAGAAGGCTATAGTAATGTACGTAATAGATATGCTACTACAGTGATAAGCTTCAACCCCCGGATCCTGCTGGAGAGAGGGATCCATTTTTGTTGAAAGGAGACTGAAAATGGCAGAGTGTGAACTTGTAGAAACATGCCCGTTTTTTAATGACAAGATGGTTATAGACAAGGGTTTGGGGAACGTCTATAAGGATACGTATTGCAGGGCTGACAGGGATGGATGTGCCCGGTACACGGTCCGCAAAGCTTTAGGTAAAGAAAAAGTCCCGATAGACCTCTATCCGCACATGATGATAAGAGCGCGCGAGATTATCAAAAAAGTATGAAGTGGGCGGGAGTTTTTATAAATATTACGTCTGGAATGCGAGGAGGCAAGGTGTTATGGATGAAGAAAAGGTGTTGGGCTTCTGGGAAGTCCCTGCCAAAGATTTGATTGATATTACTCCGATCAAGGTGCGGGATATTATCATCCACTGTTTTTTTGAAGCGCAAAAAGAGACGATTGCGCGTTCCCGGGAGATTTGCAACGATGAGGAAACCCATAATATCGTCGTTAACCTTCTTAAATTTACTTTTAAGGAAGTGAACGAGGATTATGATGCGCCGACAAATGAATCCCTGGCAAAAGTCGTGCAGGCGCTGGCGTCAAAATCGGCTTCCTGGGGTACTCCAAAGGATATCATAGAATACCACATGGGACAGATAATGAAAGTTGTCGCCGCATTGAATGCAAGGAAGCAAGGCGTTGTGGGTGAAGAATAGGAACTGTTGTCAGTCAGTCTGAATAAAAAACCCATCTGTCTTCTTCCCAGAAGACAGATGGGTTTTTTATTCAGGGTGGCGCGACTTACCAGAGCCGCTTCAAACAAGTACTAAGACTTTTTTATAAGTTTTTCTTTTAGTATAATCCTCTTATGGCAAAACAACGGATACTATTGATATCTTTATACCATTTCGGGGCCTTCGGAACAAGGATACTCGGCGATGTACTCGAAAGGGGAGGGCACGAAGTATTCAGGCTTTACTTTAAAAAAGACAAAACTAACGCGATGTCCATGCCCACCGGGCATGAAAAAAAACTGCTTGTTGATCTCGCAGAAAAGCTCAGACCGGATATTGTCGGAATAAGTGTCCGGTCGACTTTTTTCCCAGTTGCGAAAGACATTACTGCCCTGATAAAAAGCTTATCGCGGGTCCCGGTAATCTGGGGCGGCGCACATCCGACCGTTTGTCCGGAAGAATCAATACGATTTGCCGACATGATTTGTATCGGAGAAGGTGAAAAACCCTTGCTTGAGCTTGCCGATAAACTCGCCAACAAGCAGGATGCTACCACAATTAGGGGTCTCTGGGTGAATACGGACGGAACGGTCGTCAAGAATCCGACAGGCGAGCTGTTACAGGATTTGGACAGCCTGCCTTTGCCCGAATATAACTTCGACAATAACTATATAATAGAGGACGGGGTATTGGAAGAGGGCGATCCGTACTACAACGACAACCTGACTCATTATAATTTTATGACGGCGCGCGGGTGTCCGTTCCAGTGCGATTTTTGCAGTAACAGCGTATTGAAGGAGATATTCAGGGACAGAGGATCTTTCATACGCCAACGAAGCGTCGCCAATATCATTACCGAGCTTAAATACGTAAAGAGCCGTTTCAAGAAACTTCAGGTGATATCCAGCAATGACGAGGTCTTTACCCTGAACAAGAATTGGCTCACTGAATTCTGCCGCTTGTATAAAAAGGAGTTATGCCTGCCGTTCCATTGCGATATCCATCCGTCGTCTGTGACTGAAGAGGTCATGGCGATGATGAACGAGGCCGGGCTTAAAACAGTTTCATTAGGAGTGCAAAGCGGCTCGGAACGCATACGGAGGGAGCTTTATGGAAGGAATACTTCCGATGAACAGATAAAAGAGGCCGGCAGAATATTCAAGAAGTTCGGCATATTTCCTTCATATGACCTGATCTTTGACAACCCGCTGGAGACGAAGGATGAAATGCGGAAAACATTGGGCCTTATGCTGTCGTTGCCGAGGCCCTTCAGGATAAACATGTATTCGCTGCAGTATCATCCGCGGACGAAGCTTACGGAAAAATTTCTGCGGGAAGAAATAATCAAACAAGAGGACATCGACGGCAAATCGCTAAAAGGATTTAATCAGTGGCATGTCAGGCTCGATTGGAAAAAGCAGGACCCCGGAATCGTCCATGCGTATAAAATATTTCTGCTTTTGTCAACTTTTGTGAACCTCAGTAAGAAGGACAGCAGCAGGGTGCTTGTATTATTCCCAAAATTCTTCATCAGGTACCTGGCCGGCAGCAGGTTTTTCATGAATAACCATCGGTTTACAGACTGGATAACGTTTCTTCCCAAGGTCTCATACGGGATAAGTCTTATTTTGCAGGGAGAGTTCAGTAAACTTATGCGGGGTATAAGAAAACTCCTGCCAAGAGCACAATTCAATCAAATCCGCAGGAAATAGGCGGCCCCGTTCCAGCCCGGTCTCGAGCATCCAATTTGTCAATTTTATAAGCCGCTCACTATCCCACTCCGCCAATACCAAGTTTGCTGTATCTCTCCAAAACATAACTAAACTTCTCACCCGTGTAGTCGTGATCTGATTCTTTTAGAATGGTATTAACAAAAATCGCTACCCCTTTAAAAACACCGTGTCCCAATAAATGTAAAGAGCTGTTCCCATTTTCCGTTCTTTCGTTCTTGTGGAGGGTTTACTTCAGGAAATATTTCTCAATACTATGTAAATAGCCACAATTTAACCACTTAAAACCGGAATCCAACAAAGCAAGCAACCGGAAATCATTGTCCGCCCGCATATCATCCTTAATATCGTAATAGCACAAACCTCTGAAAAAATATAGATCACTCGTGTTCATGTCTTTTTGTCGGGAATTTTCAAAACACTTGAATGCCTGTGCGTAACAACTTTTTTCTCTCAATATTTCACCTAAAAGCAGCGATACAGCCGCGCCTCTTCTCCGGGTTTCCATATCTTTACTGGCCAACGCGCATTTAAGGACATCCTCACATCCCTGTTTATCGGTCTGCCATATGTTTTTGTAACTCTCAAGGCCGGCAAGAGTCTGAGGCCAATGTGCAAAATATCTCAAAGAATCAACTCCTTGCATTTTACAGAAAATATATTTATATTGCCGGATATCTCCCTCTACTTTCTTATCCGACAAAACATTGTCCCAATAACGTTTCCATCTATACTCATCCGCTGGTAATCCAATAGAAGAGCGATGAGCGTAAAGACTTTTAAAAATCTCATCCGCCAACAACTGGTAACCGGGAGGCCAATAATGACACCTGTCAATGAAAAAGTTATAGCCCGGATCAAATTGTTCAATCCGCGCAGCAAAATCAACGGTTATGACTCCGGGACACCGTGCCGCTACGTCACGAATTATTCGTATTTCTTTATTCAGTGGGCGGCTTTTGAAACAAATATCGGCCTCCTTTTTCCTACCGACTTTCTCATAGTACTTGGCTAATAGCCATTCATCGACTCTTAGGGAATGAGTAATTCCTGAATGAGTTATTCTCTCAGGATCTCTGTAAAGCAACCACCAGAAGGCGAAGGATAGCTTCCTGAAAAAAAGTTCATCCTGAGAGTACCAACTCCTGAAAACAAGTTCGTTCTGGGGAGTTCTATTATTTTGCGGCAGGACACATGCCGCAACCGGAATATTCTGTGCCGTTGCCGTAACGCAAATATCATTAAAATATTTTTCAAAATAGCTAACAAAATAATTTTTCGAAATAACTATATCAGGGAAAAGTACTTTCGCAATTATCCGAGGGGCCCAAAATAAAGAAAGATATTTATTTCTGTAGGGCAATACCGTTATCCGGGCGGGAGATAGCGGGGGATTGTTGCCCATCATGAGAATGAGCAGATCTGGCTTGTACCGTATGATATCATGGATAACCAGATTTATCCGATAGGCATCATAACCGCAGCAACCGACATTGACTATATGCCATTTAAATTCGGGAAATACTTTTTCAAAGTACCGCTGGAGATATTCATCTTCATTTTCGTATGCCACTGATTCTCCAGCAATGAAAACCAGTTTTTCATTATTAGATCTTCTTAGAGGAAAACTGCTCCTTTTTGAACCTGAACGAATATTGGTCAAGGATTGATTTCGCGAATCCAACTTAAAGAAATCATCATATATTTCTAAATACATGCTCTTGATTTCATTGCTTTTGGGAGATCCCTTAAGGATTCTAACACTCAATTCAAAGATCAGCAATCCCGCAAGCATACCGGCAAAGACAAGAAGAAATTTACGTGTCAAATTAATCCGTTCCATAACTTGTTAATCTTTCTTTTTTTGTGTCTTCGATATTTCCTATGCATCTGTGACTTGATAATACTATGGGTGTACAATGAGTGACTATGGACTTGATAAAATAGTTGAAGGGAATGCAAAGGGGGGCAACAGCCCCCACGATATTGAAGTTTCGAAAAGATGAACCCCCGCTCAGAGCGGGATATCTTTGCGGATGGGTTCCTGCTTGATATTGCTGAATTGTATCGAGGCCTCCCATTCACCGCCTGGCAATTGCTTAATGCGGATGATCTCTCCCAGAACGTAGAATGGGCTTTGGTTTTCCACGATCGAGAGCTTGGCGTAAATATCAGTGCCGGCGGGGATCTCTTTGGTAAAATGCGCCCGCATTCCGCTGTTGCTGACGTCGAGTATCCTGGCTGCTTCCCTGACTCCGTTACAATAGACGACGCCTCTGCTTTCCTCGGGGGGTGTCCAACGATCCGCCCCTCTTTTATTTTCTGCCATGGCCTTTCACCTCTCATTGTCAAAATGAAATTGATACTGGGTCAGCCCCAGCTCTTGTTGCATGATGCGGATTTCCTTCCGGAGTTCCGGGTTCACCGGAACGCCCTTATCTTTGCGTTCCAGCCAGGTTAGATATTCTTTCTCCCCGGCCGTATATATGCTCTCCTGTCCCGGCATTTTTTTAGACGCGCGGAGCTGCCGCAAAATGTCGCCGGTCGTTTTCTTGAAGTCCTCCGGCTCGGTAAAAGCCGCGATGTCCATCGCTATGAAAAAGTGTCCCAGATGGTACGGGACTTTCTTCCCGTCCTGAACCCCGAGCAGCATCTTGAGGTAACTACCGTTCTGGAGGGCCGCGGAAAGGATCTCCACAACGGTGCAATAGCCGTATCCTTTGTAGCCCCCGCCTTCCTCGCCGATGCCCCCGAGCGGCGTGAGAGCCGCTTTGCCTTTGGTGAGGTCGTCCAGTATCTGATGGGTATCGGTCCGGGTCTTCCCGTTTTCATCGATCACCCAGCCCGGCGGGAGCGATTTTCCTGCGCGATCGTACACTTCGATCTTGCCCCGCTGGGAAAGCGATGTCGCACAATCAAGAATGAAGGGGAAGGCCTCATCGGTCGGCATACCGAAGGTAAGCGGGTTAGTGCCGAGCATGTTTTCCACGCCAAAGGTCGGCGCTACGGATGGCCGCGCATTGGTACCGGTAACACCGATCATGCCGGCCGCGGCCGCCATCCCCGCGTAATACCCGGCGATGCCGTAATGAGTCGAATTGCGAACCGCCACCATCCCCAAGCCGAATTTTTTGGCCTTTTCGATGGCCAGAGCCATGGACTTTCTGGCGATCACGTGGCCCATGCCGTCATGGCCGTCTACGACAGCCGTCGCCGGCCCTTCCCTGACGACATCGAACTTCGTGACCGGAAACTGTATCCCCGCTTTTATGCGGTCGTAATAGATCGTTTTAAGGCGCGCGATGCCGTGAGAATCTATACCCTGCTTGTCCGCCGTAATAAGCACATCCGCACATATCCGCGCGTCGTCCCGCGGCACACCAAGTCCCGCAAAGACGTCGGTCATAAAGCCTTCCATCAGATCAAACGGCATCCATACAACATCATTTTCCATAGAGGTCCTACACTATTCCACAGCAAAATACATGCGGTATCACGATAGTTTTTCTTTAAGGATTTTGTTGACCAGTTGGGGGTTGGCCTGGCCTTTTGTTTTCTTCATCACGGTGCCGACGATCGCGCCAACGGCGCGCTCCTTGCCCGCCCGGTACTCCTCCACGGCCTTCGGGTTCTCGGCGATGGCCTCGTCGCAGAATTTGGCTATAGTTAACTGATCTGAAATCTGGACAAGCCCTTTTTCCTTAATTATCCCGTCGGGCTTATTGCCGGTTGCAAACATCTCATCGAATACGGTTTTTGCCATTTTACCGGAAATGATATCTTTCTGAATAAGCATAACAAGCCCGGCCAAATCTTTGGGTATGACCGGCGATTCGGAAATCGTCTTACCCGCGGCATTAAGCCGCCCCAAAAGTTCGGTCACGACCCAATTTACAATCGGCTTGGCCGTACTTGCAGGCGCAAACCCCTCCTGCAACGCTTCCCTCACTGCCTCTTCAAAAAAGCCGGCAAGCGATTTTGTAGAGGTGACGACATCAGCATCGTATTCCGATAATCCAAAAACGGAAATGAAGCGCATTTTGCGCGCTTCGGGCAGCTCGGGCAGGCCCGCGCGGATGTCCTCGACGAAATTGTCGGAAAGTTCCAGCGGCACGAGATCCGGCTCCGGGAAATAGCGGTAGTCGTGCGCCTCTTCCTTGGTGCGCATGGAGCGGGACACACCGGCGTCCGCGTCCCAGAGGCGCGTTTCCTGCACGATTTTTCCGCCGGAAGTGACCACTTCGACCTGGCGCCGCACCTCGTATTCCAGAGCGTCGCGCACACCGGAGATGCTGTTCATGTTCTTGAGTTCCGCTTTCGTGCCTAACTCTTTCTGGCCCGCGGGACGGACACTGATGTTCGCGTCGCAGCGAAACTTGCCTTCTTCCATATTGGCATCGGAAACGTCAAGGTATTCAAGGATGGCTTTGAGCGCGGACATGTACCGGGCGGCCTCGTCCGGCGAGCGGAGGTCGGCTTCCGAGACGATCTCCATAAGAGGGATGCCCGTACGGTTCAAATCGACAAGCGAGTAATCGAGTTCCCGGCTGCCGATTGCATGCAGCAATTTGCCGGCGTCTTCTTCCAGGTGGATGCGGTGGATGCCGATGCGCTTGACGGCCGCGCCAATGCGGATATCAAGCCAGCCGTGCTCGGCCAGCGGCAACTCGTACTGGGATATCTGATAGTTTTTCGGGAGGTCCGGATAAAAGTATTGTTTGCGGGCAAAGACTGAGTGGCGGTTGATGCGGCACCCGAGCGCAAGGGCCGTCCTGGCAAGGTATTCGACTGCTTTTTTGTTGAGCACGGGCAGCACGCCGGGCTGGCCGGTGCACACGGGACAGATATTGACGTTCGGCGGTGCGCCGTAACCGGTGGAACAACCGCAGAATATCTTGCTGTTCGTTTTGAGCTGGGCGTGCACTTCCAGCCCGATAACGGTCTCAAATGCCATGTCAGATCCTGTCACCTTTGTTTGCTTTATAACACTGGTCATAAGCGCACTCGGCAACCTTGCCGATAAAACGCTTCGCCGAACGGAAGCTGCGGATATCCTGAGTCAACACGCAAATAATGAAGTTCCCTTCCGGAGTAAACACGATACCCACGTCGCTTACCGTATCATTCAACAGGCCGGTCTTGTGGGCTATCGTCATATCGCTGGGCAGGCCGCGCGGAATGCGATCGTTGACTTTCTGCCGCTTCAAGACCGCCATCATCTCGGCGCTCGCTTTGGCGCTGACCAGTTCTCCGCGGTATATCTTTTCGAGCACGTACGCCATGTCGTCGGCGGTGGTATAATTCTCGATACCGGCCCTGCGCCACGCCAGATCCATCACGCCGCGCCGGAGATCCGTATTTTTCAGACCGAACTCGACGAACTTCTGGTTAATGTAGCCAAACCCAAGCGTGTCCACAAGCATGTTGGTCGCCGTGTTGTCGCTCTCGGTGATCATGCGCTCGACCAGCTCCCGGACAGGCCATTTAGTGCCGACGCGGGAGAAATACACCTTGCTGCAGGAACGCACCTTGTGCTGCCGCTTGAGCACGATTTTATCGTCAAGATTGAGTTTTCCCTCTTCGGCTGCCGCGTAAAGAACGGCCATGATGGGCACTTTTACAAGGCTTGCGCTCGGGAAAAGCCTCGCCTCGTTAATGCCGATCGACTGCCCGCTCTTGAGATCCTTGATGAGAATTCCCGCTTCGCCGTGAAATTTCGCAGCGCTTGCCTCCAGTTCCACCATAAGTTTATGGTAGTTAATCTGCAGTGCGGGATCAATCACCGCCCCCTCTCGTGCTTCCTTCTGCTCGGCGAACTGCCGGTTGAGCACCGGATAAACCGCCGCCAGCCCTGCTAATGACACTACCAGGAAAATCAACGAACGCCTATACATTTGGATACCTCGCGTGCCACTCGGTGCTTTGCTCGTACTGATGCGCAGCCCTGAGCACTGTTTCTTCGTCAAACGGCCGTCCTAATATCTGCATTCCTATGGGCAGCCCCCCGGGTGAGAACCCGCACGGGAGCGATACACCGGGCAGCCCGGCCAAATTACATGAAATAGTGAAGATGTCGGACAGATACATCTGCAGCGGGTCCGAAACTTTCTCCCCGAGCCTGAAAGCGGGCGTCGGGGCCGTCGGAGTCACGATAATATCTACGGTTTCAAACGCTTTTTCGAAGTCACGCCGTATCAATGTCCGTACTTTCTGCGCCTTGCCGTAGTATGCGTCGTAGTAACCGGCCGACAAAGCATAGGTTCCGAGCATAATCCTGCGTTTCACCTCGGGGCCGAAACCCTGCCCCCGCGTCTTTTCATATTCCTCAAGCAGGTTCCCGCTCGCCGCCCGGAAACCGTACTTCACTCCGTCGTAGCGCGCGAGATTCGACGACGCTTCGGACGGTGCGATAATGTAGTAGACCGCCACGGCGGAACCGGTGTGCGGCAGGGATATCTCCCGGACATCGGCGCCGAGACCCTCGAGTTTCGTGACCGCGGCGGCGACCGCGGCGGCGACGTTCTTGTCCAGGCCTTCGATGAAATATTCTTTCGGCAACCCCACTTTCAGGCCCTTAATGCTTTCCGCGAGGCGCGCCGGATAATCAGGTACGGGCACGTCTGCCGAAGTTGAATCCCGGCGATCATGTCCGGCGATAACCTTGAGCAGCAACGCGCAATCTTCTACGGTACGGGCGAATGGGCCGATCTGGTCAAGAGACGACGCAAAAGCGACGAGGCCGTAGCGGCTCACCCGTCCGTAGGTAGGTTTGAAACCCACCACGCCGCAGCACGCCGCGGGCTGGCGTATTGAACCGCCGGTATCGGAACCGAGCGCCAGCGGCGCCATGCGGGCAGCCACCGCCGCCGCACTGCCGCCTGACGAACCGCCCGGAATGTGATCGGTGTTCCAGGGGTTGCGCGTGGTCTGCAATGCCGAATTTTCTGTAGACGACCCCATGGCAAATTCATCGAGATTTGTCTTGCCCAGGAAGACGGCGCCTGCGGCCGCCAATTTCTCGATGACCGTCGCATCGTACGGCGCGACATAGTTCTCGAGTATCTTTGACGAACAGGTGGTCCGGACACCCCTGATCATCAGGTTATCCTTGATAGCCACCGGGATCCCCGCCAGGGCACCCACCATTTCGCCGCGGGCAATCTTTTCATCCACAGATTTCGCCTGCGCCAGTGCACCGGCTTCCGTCACCGTAACGAATGCCTTGAGCCGTCCGTCGACAGACCGAATGCGTTCGAGGCAGGCGCTGACCACCTCCGTGCTTGATATATCGCGCGCGGCGATTTTTTTAGTAAGTTGCGCCGCGGTCAGATGCGTGTTATTGTCTGCCATGGTTATTCGATAACCTTTTTGACTCTGAAAAAATTGTCGTCGCGATCCGGCGCATTGGCGAGCAGCCGTTCGACATCTTCCGGAGACAACGGCCGCGCCACATCCTCGCGCCAGACGTTCGCCAACGGCAACACGTGGCTGGTCGGCGGCACCTGCGCTGTGTCCAACTGGTTCAGCTGGCCGATATAGCCGAGTATGTGTTCCAGTTGTCCGGTGTATTTTTCTTTTTCTTCGTCGGTAAGTTCAAGCCGCGCCAGTCGGGCGACGTACTCCACTTCTTTGTTCGTGATTTTCATCGGCCTTTGTTGCCCCTCATCTTAATCAGTGGCGTGTGTGCTACAATTATAACTAATTTATGCTGGTATTTCCATACTTATTCGCGAAAAACAATGGCCTGTAATGCGTCGTGCGCCGTTACAGTTTCTCGAGATTGGCGTATTTGACGACCAGTTTCTTCCACTGGCCGGTATCGAAGAGGACGACGAGCTTCATGTCGTCACCCGAACCCGAGCGCTCGATGACCTTGCCGTCCCCGAACTGTTGATGCCGGACGCGGCTGCCCAGCGGGAACGAGCCGGATCGTGCGTCGTGCTCCGTCGCCCTCGGTTCGAAACGCTTAAAGACCGGTTCGCTGTCCCGGGAAAGTCGGACGCGCTGCACAAAATCGCCGGCCTCGCGGCGGGGCTGCGGCCGGTCCATCGGAGCGATGCCGCCGGCTGCTGACGCTTCCTCGATAAACCGTGACGCCATGTTCCACCGGCTCTTGCCGAAAATGCGCCGTTCCGCGGCCCAACTCAGGTACAGGCGCTCTTTTGCGCGCGTCATGCCGACATACATGAGCCGCCGCTCTTCCTCCAGCTCCTCGGGCGCGAAGGCCGACTCGCCTATGGGGAAAAGGCCTTCTTCCAGCCCCGTGACGAAAACGATCTTGAACTCAAGGCCCTTGGCCAGGTGCAGCGTCATAAGGGTTGCCCGGTCATCGTCGTCGGAGATGTCGTCGGTATCGTTGACGAGCGATACCTGGGTGAGGTAGCCGGCCAGCGTCTTGTCGGGCGAACGGCGTTCAAACTCGTCGATAGCGGAAATTAATTCCTGTATATTCTCGATGCGGCTCTTCGCCTCGGGCGTGTCCTCGTCCTTCAGTTCCCGGATGTATCCCGTTTTTTCGAGGACGAGCGTGGCGATTTCTTTTACGGTCATGGTACCCCTGCCCGCCCGGATATCTTCGACCAGTTTGCGAAAACCGGCCAGCGCCTTGACGGCGCCTTTCGAAACAGCCAGCGATGCCGCCTGGGGAACGATATTCCACAGCGACAGGCCGTGCGCGGCGCCGAAAGCGCCCATGGCCTCGATCGTAGTTTTTCCGATGCCGCGACGCGGCACGTTGATGACGCGTTTAAAGCTGACGTTGTCGTTCGGGTTATGGACGAGCCGCAGGTAGGCGAGGATATCCTTGACCTCGGCGCGCTCGTAGAACCGCACCGTACCGACGACTGTGTAGGGAATCCCGGATCGGCGGAACGAGTCTTCGAACACGCGCGACTGGGCGTTCGTACGGTAGAATATGGAAAAATCCGACAGGCGGCATCCGTGTTTTTCGCGCAGGCGTTCGATCTCACCGACTATGCGTTCGGCCTCGTCGATCTCGTCTTTGGCTTCAATGAGCTTGATGGACTGGCCTTCCGGGTTCTCCGTCCAGAGTTTTTTTTCTACCCGCTTCTGATTGTTCTTAACGACCTGCCAGGCGCAGGCCAGAATGTTTGGGGTTGAGCGGTAGTTCTGTTCCAGTTTTACGGTCGTGCAACCCGGATAGTCCCGCTCGAATTCAAGGATGTTACGTATATCGGCTCCGCGCCAGGAATAGACGGACTGGTCGTCGTCGCCGACAACACAGATGTTCTTGTGTTTGCCGGAAAGGTATTTCGTGAGCATGTACTGCGCGTGGTTGGTATCCTGGTACTCGTCTACCATAATGTGGCGGAATCGTTCCTGGTATTTTTCGCGAAGCGCGGGAATCTCGTGCAGCGCCGAAACGGCGGTCATCAGCAGGTCGCCGAAATCAAGGGCGCCTGCCTGTTTAAGCTTGCGCTGGTACAAACCGTAAATCGTGGCCACCGATTGGCGGAAATAGTCGCCGGAGGCCAGGGCGTGGATGGCGTAGGAATCCGCGTCGATGAGGTCGTCCTTCGAACGGCTGATGACCTCAAGAATCCTGTTCGGCTTGAACTTCTTGTCGTCGAGGCTGAGTTCTTTGACGCAGTCACGCAGGACGCTCTTGGAATCCCCTGAATCGTAGATGAGGAATTCGGGGTTCAGCCCCGCATGCCTGGCCTCGACGCGGAGCAGCGTCGCGCAAAACGAGTGAAAGGTGGAAATCCAGACAGACCGGCCGAGGCCGGGCGCGAGGGTATCGACCCGCCGCCGCATCTCTTCCGCCGCCTTGTTCGTGAATGTTACCGCCAGGATATTGAGGGGCGCCACACCGTTCTTCAGGAGATAGGCGATGCGGCAGGTGATGACCCGCGTCTTGCCCGTGCCGGCACCGGCAAAAATAATGAGCGGGCGATCGGCATGAGTAACCGCCTCACGCTGGGATTGGTTTAACTGTGCGAGTATTTCATCCATATTGATTATGCTGCTTTCAGGGTTATGCCTAAAACGAAGCGGACAATTTGAATTCCGGAATTCCGGGGACACAATACTTAACTCAATTAATACTTTTTTGCCTTTTTACGCAGAAGGCGAAATTAAACTCATGTTGTCGTCAATGTTTTCATTGTATTCTGCATAAATTATTTTCTCCGGGCATTGTAAATTGTTCCTTGTCGGAAAGTACAGGAAGAGGAGTTTAACTGCCGAAAGAAATATCTGATCCGTGTTTGAAATTGTAACATAATTCTCCCTTCATGGCAACATACACGCTCGGGCCGACGCTCTTTCCTAAAGTCTTTTACGTCAACACGCAGGGGCGGAACAGCCCGCGACGTTGATGTGAATTGAATATTTTCATAAACGTCAAAACTGCGCTAGCGCCTCGCATTTGACGCCTCCGCCGCCATTTTGGTACAATGAGGACAAATTCGAACGTCTTTCTAACGCCGATTATTTCTCACCCGGACTTCGAAACGCAGCCACACAATAATATCATGTTCAAACAATTTATCCGCGCCAAACTCGATGACGTCCTCATGCCCTGGGCACGGGAACACCATATTGAAACGCTTCCGCCCTACGCGCTCGACGAGCCGCCGAAAAACATAGACGCGGACCTCGCCTCGAACATTGCCATGCTCGCGGCCAAAACGCTTAATACGAACCCGCGGAAGCTGGCCGAAGAACTGAGCGTCCTGATCACATCCGCACTGCCCGGCATCGTTGACCGCATCGAGATCGCCGGTGCGGGATTTCTGAATCTGAAACTCTCAAACGCTTTTCTAACCGGGCAACTCCGGCGCATCCTGATCGAACGCGACAACGCCGGCCGGCGGGAAGTGCCGCCGGACGAGAGCATCCTCGTCGAATTCGTTTCAGCCAACCCGACCGGCCCCCTGCACATAGGCCACGGCCGCGGGGCTGCGATCGGCGACTCGCTGGCACGGATTTACACCTACCTGGGCTTTGACGTAACCCGGGAATACTACCTCAACGACGTCGGCAACCAGATGGAGATGCTCGGACGTTCGCTTGAGGCGCGCTACCTCCAGCTTTCCGGAGAAAACGTCGAGTTCCCCGCGGACGGCTACCAGGGCGAGTACATGCGCGATATCGCCAACAAACTCGTTGCGCAACACGGCGCCGGCAGCCGCGACATCAACTTCAAGGAGGTGGCGCTCGACGCCATGATGGCAACGATCGCGAGGGACCTTAAAGATTTTTCCGTCACTTTCGACACGTGGTTTTCCGAGTCCGCCATCGCACTCGAGCGCGACGAAAACGGCAAAACGTCAGTCGACCGCATCTGCGCCTGGCTTACGGAGAAAGGTTTCGCCTACGAACAGGAAGGCGCGCTCTGGTTTGCCTCCACCCGCTTCGGTGACGACAAAGACCGCGTCCTGAAGAGGAGCGACGGCCGCTACACTTATCTGGCCTCCGATATCGCGTACCACAGGAATAAACTGGAGCGCGGTTTTGACCGTCTGGTCAACCTCTGGGGCGCCGACCACCACGGCTATGTCCCCCGGATGAAAGCCGCCGTGCAGGCGCTCGGCGCAAGCCCCGCGAAACTCACGATCATTCTCTATCAGCTGGTGTCGCTGGCGCGCGACGGCAAACCCGTCACCATGTCCACGCGATCCGGCGAATTCGTAACACTGGAGGATGTCGTAAAAGAGGTGGGCAGGGACGCATGCCGGTTCTTCTTCATGCTGCGCGCGCCTGATTCGCCGCTCGAATTTGACCTGGAGCTCGCCAAAAAACAGTCAAGCGAAAATCCCGTCTTCTACGTACAGTACGTGCACGCGCGTTGCTGTTCGATCTTTAAGGAAAGCAGGAACTTTAACATCAAGGGCAGATCCGCCCGCGCCGACGAAGCCCCGCTGGCGCTGCTACTCACCCCCGAAGAACTCGCGCTAATACGCAAACTGATATCGTTCGAAGACACGCTCGAGCTGTGCGCGCGAAGCGCCAGCCCGCATCACCTGACGATGTACCTGATGGGTATTGCCGACCAGTTCCATCGTTTTTACGAACGCTGCCGGGTACTCGGAGACGATTTCGAGTTGTCCCGGGCACGGCTGGCGCTCGTCAGCGCCGTTTCCATTGTCATCCGCAACGGCCTCGATTTGCTCGGAGTTTCAGCGCCCGAACGAATGTAACTATCCCTGCCGCGGCTCCTTTTACCATTTCTTCACCCGACATTCCACAGGGTGCATCCCAGCAATTGCAAACCAGTTAACAGTTCGTGCCTGCAAGAGCAGGTAATCCACGTATAATCAAGGACGTCGTAGGGACAGGTTTACCTGTCCGCATTTGTTCTCTCTTTTACGACTTTCTCTGGATTAGCATGACCGGAGTACCTGTTTTCGCAGGTACAAACGGGCAGCTAAAGCTGCCCCCTACTATTTCCTTAGATCTTTAGCTCTGACAGGTGGTTTTTGTGCCCATGAAACAAAAAATACGGAAAAGTTTGAAATACTCTTTTCTCGACGGAACATTTTTTTCCGTCATGTTCGGCTTTGGCGACAGCTACCTAACCCCCTACGCCATTATGTTGAAAGCCACAAATTTTCAAATCGGCCTCTTAAGTTCGTTGCCCGGCCTGCTCTCCTCCTTGTTGCAGATACCGGCGCCCCTCTGCACCGAGAAGGTCGGACGGGCCCGCATCATGAAGTGGGGAGTTTTTATTCAGGCCATGATGTGGCTGCCCATCCTGCTCGTGCCGTACCTGTTCCATCGCCATGCGGCGGGCTGGCTGATCGTTGCCGTCACGTTCTATCTCCTGGCCGGTTCAGTGGCCGGGCCCGCCTGGGGCAGCATCATGTCGCAATATCTTCCGGCTAAAAAGCGGGGTGAATATTTTTCCTGGCGGCAGAAAATACACGGGGCAATCGCGCTGGTAGCAACCTTCAGCGCGGGCTATATCCTGTATCTATTACCACGCACGAGCATTACGGGTTTTTCCATCATTTTCGGCGTCGCCCTGGTCTGCCGGTTTATCTCCTGGCATTATCTGTCGCGCATGCATGAACCACGCCTCCTCTGCAAACCGGAAACCGTGTTTACCCTATGGGATTTTCTTTCGCGCGCCAGGAAAAGTAATTTTGCAAAATTTGTATTTTTTGCCGGTGCGATGAGTTTTGCGGTCAATTTGTCGTCGCCGTTTTTTTCGGTTTATATGCTCCGTGAACTTAAATTCGATTACCTGTCGTACGTCATCGTCATTTCATCGGCAACACTCGCGACGCTCCTCAGCCTTTCCGCCTGGGGACGGCATTCAGACCGGTTCGGTTGCATGAAAGTGATCCGTTTTACGAGTCTGCTCATCCCGTTCGTGCCGGTACTCTGGCTTGTTTCAACGTCGAAAGCGTACCTGACGGCCATCCAACTGCTCAGCGGTTTCGCGTGGGCCGGCTTCAACCTTGCCATAACCAACTTTATTTATGACGCAGTTTCAGAAGCAAAGCGCGTACGCTGCATTGCCTATTTTAATCTCATCAACGGCATGGGCGTTTTCGTCGGCGCTACGCTCGGGGGATGGCTGATCGCCAAACTTCCACCCATCTCGGGCAGCAAGATACTGACGATATTTGTACTGTCGGGCATTTTGCGTATCCTGGTCCGTTCCGCCTTTTTGCCGCGGTTGCACGAAGTCAAGAAAGTGGAAGAAATGACACACCTGAATCTGTTCTTCAGTGTCCTCGGTGTCAAACCCCTCATAGTATTTGTCCAGGATGCCCTGCGAATCGAATAAAACAAAAAGAGCCCTTGATCCCGATACATATATGTACCGGGATCAAGGGGCTCTTTATCGACCGGGTATTTCCCGGAAAAATTTGCCGTTGGGGGCGGAGTTACCCTGACAAAGGATTGTCAACAACACAAACCCTCTTTAAGGAAACACCGGCGATTGTGTGCGGCAATGTAGCCCGAGGTTCGAACCCCCGGACAACGGGGTCCCTCATCGACTATCAACTATTTTTTCTTTTTGCCTTTTCCGCGGCGAACCATCTTCGCGCGGGAGATATCGCCATTCTTGTCGATGAAGTAGAGATAACCCTCCTCTTTCTTCACACCAGCCTTAGCGACTTTCTCCGGTTTACCGCCCTTTTTACCGCCGCGAGCCATTTTCACTCTGCAAGCGTCACCACTCTTATCGATGAAGTAGAGGTAACCGTCCTGCCGTTTGATGCCAACCTTCACAACTTTCTCTGCCATTTTATTCACCTCCTTTCATTTCTACTGCTTATCATTTTTTTGCTGCCGTGATATCATAAGCGGGAAGTTCTGTTCCGCACTCTGAACAGCGGGACCCCTGCGGCGGAAGCCGGAGGTTCCTTCAATAACGCGACCTCCCGCGACTTCCTTAACATTCCATGGAGTACCGGCTCTTGCCGGTACAACTTCATTATTCATTCCTATCCCGGCAGAGCCGGGGGATTCCTGGAGCACAGGATTGACAAGGCCGCCGTTTTTTTCGGGATAAACGAACACCTTGCCTTCGTAGTTGCGGATGATAACGCTCTTGCGGCTCCGCGAGAGCACGTAATCGGGATTGATCGGCACCTTGCCGCCGCCGCCCGGCGCATCGATAACGTAAGTCGGCACGGCGTAACCCGAGGTGAAGCCGCGCAGCGCGTTGATAACGCGGATACCGGCAGAAACCGACGTGCGGAAATGTTCGGTGCCTGGCGCCAGGTCACACTGGTAAAGGTAGTAGGGCCGTACCCGTATTTTTAAAAGTTCCTGAGTGAGCTTCATCATGGTTGCGGGTTTATCGTTAATGCCTTTGAGGAGAACCGTTTGGCTGCCCAGCGGGATGCCGGCATCGGCCAGCATTTGGCAGGCCAGTTTTGTTTCCGGTGAGATTTCTTTCGGGTGGTTGAAATGAATGCTCAAAAATATCGGATGATACTTTTTCAGCACCCCCACCAGCTCAGGCGTTACACGCTGCGGCAACGTTACCGGTACCCGGGTGCCGAACCTGATGAGTTCAACGTGGTCAATCGCCCGGAGGCTTGCAAGCACGTAATCGAGCTTCGATTCAGACAGCAGGAGCGGGTCCCCGCCAGAAATAAGGACATCACGGATCTTGTGGTTCTGCCGGATATAGTCAAGCGCTGCTTTCAATTGATTCTTGGTAAGTGTGCCTTCGGCTGCCCCCACCATTCTGCGCCGGGTGCAATGCCGGCAGTACATGGCGCAGGCATCGGTTACCAGGAGCAATACTCTATCGGGGTACCGGTGCACCAGCCCCGGAACTACGGTATCGTGTTCTTCTCCGCAGGGGTCGGATAAATCGTGGATCCCGGTTTTAAATTCGTCTAAAGACGGCACCGCCTGCCTGCGTATAGGGCACTCGGGATCGTTTTTGTCCATGAGGCTTGCAAAATGCGGCGTGATCGCCATTTTCAGCCGGCCGTTCGAGTACTGGACCGCCCTTTTTTCTTCAACGGTCAGGCTCACCCATTTTTCAAGCTCCGGCAATGTTCTGATCCGCTGCCTGAGCTGCCATTTCCAATCCTTCTCTTCTCGTTCCTTACCTTTTTCCGGGTCAATGGTAATCGGATCGGGAGTACTCATCTTTTTTTGTTATCGATCTCCTTTTAAGAGATGGTGGCTACTTCTCGATTTCCGGTTCTTTTTCCCTGTGGTCGAAAAGCGGCAGAGAAGGCTCTTCTTTTTTCGTGATGATCTTTTCTCTCAACCAGCTGTCAACTACATCTTTGGAGAACCGGTATTGGCGCCCAATTTTTGAAGCGGGAATTTTTTTCTGTCTTATAAGACTGTATATTTTTGATTTCCCGATACCCAGGTATTCAGAGAGTTCCCGAATGTCCATTATATGTTTATATTCTTTTTGGGTATCTGGTGCCATATTTTACCACCTAATGACTTCTGCTTCCATATTCTGTTAAAATTATACATTAAGTATCATTAGTTGTCAAGGGGTAATGAAATAATTGTTTTTCCATAGAATAACAAACAGGCTTATATTGTCCTATTATTTACCATATACTGTTATCTTCTATAGATAAACGGCGGAAGGTATTAATTGGGGAGATTATTGAATTTATCAAAAAGTGAGGAAGGAACCGGTGAAGTGGCAGTGCAGGTTGACAAACATTATTCCCCCGTTAGCATTGTATTAGTATCAGGAAATCACTTTAAAGTTGATGATCCGGTCGAGCCGGAAGGTTCGCTGCTCATTTCTCAGGTTGCAGAAAGCTTCCAGATAGAGATAATCGCAACGGCTGATGACACGGATCGGTTTAATGATGCGCTTGCTCGTGCTGCCCGAGCCGGACAAATAACATATGCGCAGTCTCTTGCGCGCGCGCATGGCTTCTTCCAGGATCGGCGGCAAATTGAATATCGCCTTTCTGCCACCTTCTGACGGGGACCATACGTGCTGCGTCTGCAGCTCCTCAAGGTTGTTGATACCCTGTTGCGAGAGTTCTCGCCAGAAATAGTTAAATATGCTCTGCATCGTGAGCACATCGGCCATGGCCCGGTGCTTTTCTTTGATGTCGATGTCCAGCGTGTCGGCTATATTCCCCAGAATATTGGAAGAAAAATTGAAATACCGGCGGGCGATGCGCAACGTATCAATGACGGGGATGCGTGGAAGGACTATACCGCACTGGGCGAGTTCCGCGGACATAAAACCGAGATCGAACGACGCGTTGTGGCAGACGACAATCGCCCCATCCAGCAACTCAAGCGACCGGGACGCGATGTCCCGAAACGGGGGAGCCGTCGCCACCATGGCATCCGTAATGCCGTTGATCGCCGTCGCGCCCGGCGAAATGGACCGCTCGGGATTGACAAGCGTCTGCCATTCCACTGTTTTCTTTCCCGCGTTGCGCAGGATGGCAATTTCGCAAATCCGGTCGTTATACTCGGGTGAAAGACCCGTAGTTTCAACGTCCAGAAAGGCAAGCGTGGGCAACGGTTGTTCCATACTGTTCTTAGAGCTCATTTCAAAAGGAGCTCTTATACCAAACTTTCCGCAAGGGGGCACGAAACCTCTATAGTAGTTGCCCCTTGCTCATGCGTAGCCGTTTACGCTGCAGTTCGTCAAGGACCGCTTTCCGCAGGCGGATGGCTTTAGGCGTCACTTCCACCAGTTCGTCGTCGTTAATGTAAGCAATGGCCTGCTCAAGGCTCATAATGATCGGCGGCGTGAGAACGATATTTTCGTCGGATCCGGCCGCGCGCATATTGGTAAGCTTTTTGCCTTTCGACGGATTGACGACCAGGTCGTTATCGCGCGAATGCTCGCCGACAATCTGCCCGCCGTAAACTTCCTCGCCGGGGCCGAGGAATAGTTTGCCGCGATCCTGCAGGTTAAAGAGCGCGTATCCGGCCGTAACTCCTTTTTCCATGGCCGTAAGCACGCCGTTCTTGCGGTTGCGCATCTCACCCGCGTACTCGTCGTACTCGAGAAAGATGTAGTTCATTATACCCGTGCCCCTGGTGTCGGTCATGAATTCGGCTTTAAACCCGAGCAAACCGCGGGTGGTTATCTTGTATTTAAGGCGCGCCATGCCGTGCTCCTGGTGCATCTCCAGCATCTGGCCTTTCCTGATGCCCAGGTTGCCGATGACGTTGCCGATGTGCGCTTCTTCGATGTCGACGATCAGTTCTTCGTATGGTTCCAGTATCTTTCCGTTCTCTTCTTTTACGATTACGTGTGGACGCGTCACCTGAAACTCGTATCCCTCCCGCCGCATTTTTTCGATGAGAATGGACAGATGCAATTCGCCCCGGCCCGACACTTTGTAGCCGGCCGCGTTGGGCAAATCTTCGATGACGAGTGCGACATCGGACAGTATTTCCCGGTACAACCGCTCGCGCAGATGACGGGACGTAACGAACGTCCCCTCCCGGCCCGCGAACGGCGAATCATTCGGGATGAAATTCATGGACAGCGTCGGCGGGTCTATTTCCATCGGCGGCAGCGGGAGAGGAGTCACGGGATCCGTCAGCGTTTCGCCGACAGTTATATCCTCCATGCCGGCTACGGCGGCGATCTCCCCCACGCCGGCAACGTCGATCTCTTTTTTCTCGCTGCCTTCAAAGGTGTATATCTTCGTGATGCGTGCCGGCGCAAGCGTGCCGTCCCGCCGGGCCACCACGACGTCTTTGTTGATGTTCAGTTGGCCGGAGGTGATCTTGCCGGTTGCAAGCCGCCCGAGGAACGACGAGTAGGTGATGGAACTTACCAGCATCTGGAGGGGGCCGCCGGCGTCGCCTTTCGGCGCCGGGATACAGCTGATGATCTTTTCAAAGAGCGGCACCATCGAGCCACTCCGCGCAGCGGGATCGTCGGTCGCATAGCCGTCTTTAGCCGAAGCATACACAACGGGGAAATCGAGCAGGTGGTCGCCGGCATTCAGTTTGATGAATAAATTGAGCACCTCGTCCACCGCCCAGGCGCACCGCGCGGTCGGCTTGTCTATTTTGTTGATTACGACGATAACGGCCAGGTTCAGCGAAAGCGCTTTTTTGAGCACAAAATAGGTCTGCGGCATGGGGCCTTCGGCCGCGTCAACCAACAACAGCACGCCGTCCGCCATTTTCAGGACGCGTTCCACCTGGCCGCCGAAATCGGCGTGGCCGGGCGTATCGATTATGTTTACGAAATAATCCCGGTAGCAGAACGAACCGTTCTTTGCGGCAATGGTGATGCCGCGCTCGCGCTCCAGATCCATAGAGTCCATCAGGCGTTCAACCATGACCTGATTGTCCCGGAACATGCCGCTCTGCCGGAACAGCTGGTCAACGAGCGTCGTCTTGCCGTGGTCAACGTGAGCGATAATCGCGATATTGCGCAGCTTGCTCTGATCCATAGAAAAAATATCCATTCCGGTTTCGACAACCGATTATTAATGCACCGTACGATGGCTGTGGTTTTAACCCGGGTTAAAGGAAAGTACCTGCCGGAGAAATCGATTCAAACGTTACAAAAGACTAGACGGAACGTCTGTTGATAAAACCCTGCAAACAGCGCCCGATAGGCTACGAACTTTTGCCTGGTGGTCCGTCAAGTCAAACGGCCGGACTGTTCGGGGAACAGTCCCTACAAAAAACTATCAACAACTAACTTAACAAGGTACTAGAACACCGTTTAACAAACTCATTATATCAAATATCAATCAAAACTCCAATTTTTGTTCTATTTTTACATCCCTTCTAGTGCTCTGTCAAGTAAAATTTCAATAGTACAATGTAGGGCGCGTTCCCCGAACGCGCCGCTTTATGCCGTCAAACGGCCGGACTGTTCGGGGAACAGTCCCTACAAAAAACTAACAAAAATTAACTTGACAGTGCACTAGGGTACTATTTTATCAGTGATGAATTTCTTAGAATGTGGCCGCAGAGGGCGAGTTTGCCGCCATAGCTTGTCCTGTTGCGCTCGAGAGAGGGGTTGTGTTTTCCCAATAAAATGGCATTTAGCGTGCACATCATAACGTGTTGCGCCTTCACGGAGTATCCTCCCATGAGAGCCCAGCCGTGGTAAATGCTTCCGTTGAGGCCTGGTTCTTTATACACACGATAAGGTTTGTCGCTGCCGTTTAAATAATTGACGAAAGCCGGATTATCCACGGAGTGGTTCCAGAGCGTATCTGTCAGAGTATCGGCCATGCGTGCAAGATCGTCGCGTGTAAAAAGAATGCCCGACTCATAGAGGCTCACCATCAGAAAGGCTTCCCGGTTGGCGTGCGAGGTGTCGGGCACCCCCGCCTGGTTCCCGACGGAACCGGGAGTATTATCTCTGTCCGATCCGACGAGGATCTTCTGGTTTTCCCAAATCCAGCCGTTACCGTAAGGTGAAAGCTTGGCTTGAAACGCACAGCCTATACGTTTCGACAAATCCCTGTAAAGCGGATCGCCGGTAGCCCGGTAAAGGAAAACGGTTATTAATCCCAGGTTGGAACCGTTATCATTCCATATAGGGAAGTGATCGGGATTTATCCAGGGAATTTCGTCTTTCAATTGATCATGATACCAGTATTGAATAATGCTTTGATCTGCGTATGCGATATAGCGCCGCGCAGTACTTTCATATTTTTTCTTCCATTCAGGATGCGTCATAATGACGGCCGCGGCACGAGCGACGGGAACGGTTGCCTGGAAGGTAAAATGAAGGTTCGGCCTCGGGATGGCAGTATCGGCGGTAATCGAAAAAGGCCGCCAGGCGTAGTATATCCGGCCATGACTTTCAAACTGCCGGGCTGTCGAAAGCATGGTATCTATAATCCGTATCACCCGCCGCATAAGGAGGTCACTGCCCGTTCCCTCAGCCGCCGAGATCATTCCGTTTAAATAGTAGCTGGTGAAATAGTATGTGCTGGAAAGCCCGGAACGGGATTGCTCATTAAGCTCTTTTGATTTGCAGGCAAGCAAATAATCGAAAGTGAGCCGGTAAAACAGAAAAGACGGCGACCCGTGGGCATAGCGATAAACACCCCAGCCCCCTGCCATACTAAGGGCAAGTAAGATTATTAAAATGTTTATTGACCGTGAATGCTTTAACATTCTAAAACCTGACCGCGAGTTCCGCCGTGTAACGATTTTCATAATAGGACGGCGTCTGATAGTACGTAAAAGAAGGTTTAAAAGAAATATCCTCGCCGGAATGTACCATCACGTACGCTTCGACATTATGGGTTATTTCATCCGTTGAACCTCGATCCCGCGCGCACATGGGCACACAGGCAAGGTAACAATCTAACCGTTTTTGCCGCAATATATTTATTTCAAAGCCCGCTCCGTTCATATAGAGCGATTGAGGGCTGTAATAGTTCGGGCTGACCATGCGCATATCATCATAAGCGAAACGGTAAATCCCACGGAGAGCGCCGTAAAAAGCAATGGATCGGGACAGTTCAAAAGAAAGTGTTTCACGGCGGTTACCATCGGAAAGGCTGCCGTAAACTTGCCGGGCGCCGGCTCTCCACGGGCCGTCCCCTCTCCACTGAATGAATACGTCCGCAAAGGTGTTCGTAACGCCGGCATTTAAAGCGGGCGCCGTATCGTAGGGGGATCGGCCAGCTTTCAGGCGAATATCCAGGCCGTCCATCCATAATGATTGTAACGCGCCGTAAGCGGAGCAAGTGTTCTGAGCCGTTCCTGAAAGAAGATGCCCCAACACTTCCGCCGAGAACCGGTGAAACAGGCCCAGAGGCGCGCTTACGGCTGCCCCCGCCGCATTGTCAATAACGTTGATATTCATATCATTGTTCTGTTGATATTCCCCGTGCTTCTGGCGAAGGCTCCATTGCAGTGAACCGGTGTGTCCCAGGCTGAGCGTATTATTCAGTATCCAATCATGGCGGTGTTCGCTGTCATTCATGAAACAATATTCGACGTTCCACTCCGGCTTATTATGATAGTTGATTATCTTTTCCAATTTCGGTGAACTTTCCATAGCAAGCGCTTCCCTGGCAAGCATCTTCGATTTCATTATGTCCCCGCTATCGAAATATATTTCGGATTCTTTTGCCAGAACCGTCGCCCGCGGGATACCGTCATGCCCTGCTTGTTTCAGCCAGTACAGGGCGTCGTGATACCGCCTGCCATTGACCGCAAAATCAACGAGTTGCATGTAGACCAGGTTAAACGGGCCGTTCTCTTCCAGGTGCTTGAGCAAATCTTTTCCGGTAAGATGGTTTTCCGGGATAAATCGGTTCAAAAAAATCGGGTCACGCGAACCGATGTTAATACCGCAGGCATCCTGGGTATAAAGCGTCCTGAAATACTTTACGGCAGCCGCGGTATTAATTGAGGCCGCTTCGGGTGAGTTGCAGTTACCGTCCTGGCCGTAATAACCCTGTGGGAATGCATACCCGCACGGCGTTTCACCCACGTTTTCGGTGATTTTTCGTTTACTGCTTTCGTAATCGTCCGCAACGCGCTTCCGCCATTCTTCGATGGTTTCATAACGGCGTTCATTCTCGAGCCATTGGCGGGTTATGAGAAAAAGCCCGTTTCTGCCGTCGGGGTTGGCGGGAATTACTATATGCGCGAGATCGCCGTGTGATTGAATCTCCCATCGCCCCGTATCCCGGTAAGCGCGCATTTTTTCCCAGGATACGTACCCCGGCGGCCGGTGCCCTTCGATATTGATTATGGCGGCGAACATGGTCGCCCGGAAGCGGTATTTTTCTAATATGGGATCGCCGTAAAGAAAACTGTCCGACCTCCCGTCATCGAACGTAATCATCAACGGTTTGGGAGGCAGCGGTACATGGTTGACGTACCAGTCTGTCATCTGAGAGCAAACGACCGGCGTATAACCGGCTTCAGAAAGCGTTCTTATATGATCTTCAAAAGTGGCAACGCTATGATGATATGCATACGACAGGATCGGATCATGAGGAAACGGCGTCAGCCCATGATACAACAGGACCGGGATTACCGGGTAATCCCGATTTTTTTCCAGCCATTGAACCAACATTTGTTTTGCCCGCGCGCGATCCCCGGCGAGATACAACAGTTGCACTTCTTTGCAGAGATAAAAAGGATTCGTAGGGTCCGTGGCCCGTAACTTCCTATTCATTGCCAGGGCAGCCGCGATATTTCCCAAATTCATTTGACATTCTGCCATGCCTGCAATGGCGCCAATGTTGCCGGGATTAATGCGGCTGATTTTTTCGTTGATTTGAAGCGCATCGGCATACTGGCCGGCGCCGACAAGTTGTGCGGCTTTCATCCTGAGCGCCAGCACATCGTCCGGCCATACTTCCAGCAGCCGGTTCAATAGCGCCGCCAATTTTGTTGATTGGTTGTTATCCGCGTAAAGGGTCGCCAATCTCAATACGCGGCCCTCATTCATCGGGGTGATTGACCGGAGCGCATTTTCCAGCAATTTTTCTCCTTCCATCAGATTACCCTGCGCAAGCGCGTCGTCCACCATGAAAGCCAGGGCGCCATCTTGTCCTTTAACTTCATACAACGCCTCGAATTTCGCGCGCGCATCAACCGTACACCCGCTATAGCACAGCGCCTGGGCTTCGTATAATTGATACCCCGGTTTATCCGGGAATAGACGGATAGCTCCTTCCCAGTTGGGAATCGATTCCGCGAACCGTTTAGTCCAGAATTGGGCCTTGGCCAGCAGAGGATAGAGTTGCGCCATTTCAACATTCTGCGCCTTCAGCGGTTTCAATTCCTCGAGCGCATGCTCGAAATCCCTCTTGTTGACCAGCTCTTTTCCTATCAGCAGGTGGACGTTAAGTTGTCGCGGGTTTATTTCCAGGCTTTTTCTATACGCCCGTATCGCCGCATCCTCGTGGCCGAGGCAACTTTCCATTTTCCCCAGCCAATTCCAATTCTCCGTGTCTCGGGGCAGGATTTCCGTCAAGTGCCCGGCCAGCTGCGCTCCCTCCTGAAATTCGTTTAATTGCCAGAGGCCGAAAAGCAGGTGCGCGGCAAGAGACTTATTCCCCGGCACAAGAACGCGTAACTGGCGGTAAAAAGTTACCGCGTCCGGGGACTTGTCTTCCGTCGCCTCGCAACCGGCTTTCCGGCAAAGCGATTGAATAACAGCCCGGTTCTCCGCGACGGGAAGGCGGGCGAGCATATCAATGGCATCCCGGTCTCGCGGGCGGACAGCGATAATCTGCCGGGCTATTTCTGCTGCTTCCGCAGAATACCGCTTGTTCCAAAGCGCCCACATCAAGTCCTTCATGACCAGCGGGTCCCCGGGGTCGAGAGCGTGCCATTCTTTATAATAGAGAATCGCCCCGTCATAATTACCCGCCTTACAACTTGCCGCCGCTTTCCGGCGCAGGCTTTCAATCTTGTCCCGTTTTATGGCAAGAGAAAGATCGCCGGCCCGAATAGCCGGAAAATTGCCGAAAATCAGGATGAGCGCTGCCATGATAGTATATTTTCGTTTCATGTGTATTGTCACCGTTTGTAGCCGTCCGATTTATCGTACAACCTCTGGCTGTTTTACGACACCGGCGTAAAAATAAGGCGTATATCGTTTGCCCGGGCAACCCCCCTGAGCCGGTCCGTAAGAAAAAGCTGAACGATACCCTTGTCGGCAGACGAAGAAGCCGTTTGACAAATAGCCTTGTATGTCCTGCCATCGATGGAAATCTTTACGGAATTGTCGTTCAGTGCTACCCCCAGGACAAAGGCTCCCCCTTGAAAGGAACGTTGCATCGGTATGGACAGCAATCGTTTATTGAGATGATCATGCCGTTCTTCGATCACAAGATTATTGCCGCTCATAATCAAATGAACGTCATTGCCGGAAACTTCATCAAATCTTAATTGAAGCCAAAGTTCTCCGGTTAAGGAACCCACCGAAAGATAAATATTAAAATTTTGGCGTGCGAGCGTGCCCAGCCAGAACAATTTCGCCCCGCGTTTGTTCAAAGCCGCCTGGAGATCGAACCGTGCCGTTTGAGGAGACGTTCCCGGAAGCGTCACTCCCCATTCCCTGGAATGAATAACCGCCTTGCCAAGACGGGATTTATTGTTAGCGGGGCTTTCCGCTCTCAAACGGTTTACCAGTTCTGCGGCATCCCAATCCGCATTAACCGTAAGAAAATTTAAACAATGAAAATCGGCTTTCCTGTTCAGCGCCAGCGCTCCCGCGATAGAAGACCAGCATGCAGGTTCGTTTTTTTCAATACGAAAGTTTCCTTTCTGATCCACAAAACCGACGTCCCACCTGCCCGAAGCCTTCATCATCCGAGTCGCGTGGAAGGTAAGATATCTCCGGTCGGAACGCTTCATGGCGGATTTGTCGGTAAGATAGACGGCAGGACAGCGATGCCGGAAAAAAATAGGATCCACAATTTCAATTGTTTCACGATAGCCAGGACTGTAAAAAAAGACCACCGTTCGCTCAGGCACACCAATATTCTGTTGAAGGCGCCGCATCACATCCGATAAAAGCATGGGATGAAAGCCCGAGGCAACCACCGCATCAAGCCATTCGTCAATGCGATTTTTCATTGTTTCACCGCCGGATTCATACTGTGACGTGATTTCAGGCATGCGTAGTAAAAGAAAGTAATCCGCTGATCCCTCGCCCTGCGGGATTTTGATATTTGCGTAATTTGCCTTGCGGCCGGCAATCCAGCCGTAATAACCCAATCCCAATGCGCAACAAAATAAAAATATACCCCATGACCGGAACTGCGCCTTTTTGGGGTGCATTAGCGTGTCCCCCAGTGGTTTCGCCGGACGGTGAGCATGGCATAGTAGGTTTGTAGAGAGAAAAACCAGGAATAGACGATAGCAAAGAGCAGGCCATAATACCAGTATTTCGATCCCGTACGGTAATAGTAGACGAGCCCCAGCAGCAGAAAGATTAAAAAGAGGCCGCCCAGGTAATGGAGGTACGCCTGATCAGAGAGAAAAAAAGGCGCGTATATGAATGCCCGCAGCAGCACGATTGGCGAAGCCAATGAGACTATCACTCCCAAATAATAGGAAAGGGCTGCGACGGCGTTTTCCCGAAACATAAATCGCACGGCGATGGACGTTTCGCGGATCCAGGACTTTTTCCAGCGCAGTTGCTGACGAATAAAGATCGGCCAGCGTTGCGGCACATAAGTCCTGCAACGCGCGCCGGAATGGTAGACGACTTTGAAGTTGCGAAGTATAAAATTGGTTAAGCTGCGATCGTCTCCAAACGTCGCAACGGATCCCAAAAAAGTTTGATGCAGCCAGGCCTCGAGCACTTCCAGCACTGCCGAGCGCCGGTAAGCCGAGAAAGGGCCCGGACAGCACGTAACCGCTCCAAAAACGCTCTCGGCTGCTTTCACTACCCGCTGCGACACGAAATAGCGCACGGATTCCATTTTAGATATTATATTGTCAGGCTTGATAATGACCTGCGTATGCCCGGCCACAGCGCCGACAGCAGGATCGGCGAACGGCTGTATGATCCTATAAAGCCCTCCCGCGTCAACAAGCACATCGGAATCAATGAAAATGAGGATTTCACCTCCGGCCTTTTGCGCTCCCAGAGCCATACCGTGACGTTTGCCGCGATTTTCTTTAAAACGGAAAAGCTGCAGCAGGGGATATTTACTTTGTAGCCCGACAAGCGCTTCCCATGTACGGTCGGTGGAACCATCGTCAATAACCACGAGTTCTATCAAATGAGAAGGGTAATCAAAGTTATAACATTGCTCCACTGTTTTGGCGATATGTTCCTCTTCATTTTTGGCGGAAATGATGATAGTCACGCTCTTGAGGATTCCACGATCTTTCGGTTCAGTATATATAAAGGAAAGGCCTACGCGGGAAAGAACGTACAGGGCGGTGGCAAGGCTGTACACCTGAATGAGGGGCGAATACCAGAACGATACGATATTTCTCGTCTTAAGGAAACCTATTAAAACAACTAAAACAACCAGGCTTAAAACCGTCAGGAGCTTTAGCCATCGAAACCGATCGAGGCGAAGCCTCTCATTTCCGGAAATACCGTAATTTGAATGCAGAGGCTGGCGGGATTGAGGCCGCTTCCCGGGAGAAGAGACTTCCTCCGGTAACCAGGTTTTCATCCGTATCCCCCCTTTTTATTTTGCGCAAATTAATGCATATGCTTCTTCTGAGCCACGTAGAGGTTGGCGGGAAGGAGACGTCCCGAAGGAAATGCCTCCCACCAATCGCCATTCTCGGAACATCGTGTCGGTATCCCGGTCGTGATTCCTACGAAATTCCCCTGTAATGACCATGGAGGAATTTCCTGCGGTTGATCCGCCTGTATATTCCAAAACGTTTCGCGTATTCCGCTGGGCGCTCCGTCCTGCAAGTCGCCTCCCGATTGCCAGAGGCGGGTACCTTTGCCAACTTGAATTTCGGTAAACAGGTTTTCATAGGGACCGCGACGATGATGATCAAAATCCATATCGATGCCCCGGCCATTGGAATATACGTTTCCTGCGGCCCAGGCGGAAACTCCGATGTCATGGATGAACCTGAAAGTCATTTGAAAGTCCGAAACGATATTGTCAGCCGCGTTGGCGATGAGAATCCCGTGGTGCCCGCCCACCGGTACCTGTAATGGCTCTCCGGGATCACGGCCGTAACCGGTTCGCAGCCGACCGGGATCCGCCGTAAACCGGACGGACTCAACCACGCAGAACTTTGTTCGATCACGCAGAAAAATACCGTTATCGGCGTTACAAATGCGCACCTGACGAATCCAGCCGTGGTTTATTCCTTCGAAACTAATCGCATTAAAACCCGGTTCATCGTGATGCCCCGCGTACGGGGTGGGAGGAAACGCAATGGTAAGGTTTTCGATCCCTACGTCCTGCACGGAAGGATTATGCGCCCAAATCTCAGGTTTCCAGTTGAGCCGCACATCGGTTCTGAGGGGCCTTTTCAGGATAACCCGGTTGCCCTCAACAGATTCGATGGGCGAAACAAAGTCGACCAGTTTTTGCATGTGAGATTCTTCAGGGCTTCCCTTTTTGTCGCCGTAAATATAGCGGGCGAGAGATCCGTCAGTATTGGTCAACATAATACGTATCCATTGCCCCGGCATGAGGTTTGAAGCTGCGGAAACGATCAGGGCCGTATCGCCTCGCCGGGCCGGGGCAATCACCTCTGCCAGACACAATGGGGCATCTTCCCCTTCAAACGAGATCAACCCGCCCGACCACGACCAGCTGCCTCCCGGAGCGTGGTTTTTCCCCGGCCCCACCACTTCAGTCAGTGATTTTGGAAACAGGAGAACAGTCCTGTCAACGCCTTCGCCTCTCAATACAACCCCTCTTTTGCGTATTCGTACTATGCCGTTTATCTTGTATCGTCCCGATGGAATGAGGACTGCCCCATCATCTACGGCAGAAATAGCTTTAATGAAAGCGGCCGTATCATCACTCTCCCCGTCGCCGACGGCGCCAAACGCCTTAACATTTACTTTAACGGGAAACCGCGGGATCGGCCGAAGCCCCCCACGGTATCCGGCATAGGAAAAATCCGGGAGACGGCTTTTTGGCGTCCAATTCTTACCGTCGGCATCCCACAATTGGGACACACCCGCCCCGGCCGGTTCTTGTACCGCAACCATAATAATTGATAAGGCGATCGACAATAATAATCTTCTACTAAAATTATTACTTTTAAAACGTGTCATAATTTTTTCGCTTTGAGTTCCACTGAAATAGCATAAACCCCCGGAAGGTTTACTCTCGACAATCGCGTCACCACGAACGGAAAAGCAATTCCGATTAGTTGAACCCAGAACTGCTCATAATAATAAATGCAAAAAATCTCCGATCGGGCGGGCATATACCATGCTGAATGTAATCCCGTTTCGGCAAAACTCAGATAAACTTTCTTGGTATGGAAATATTATTTGTGGAAAGTACGACAAGGCAGGGAGTACAGGAATTTCACTTTACTCTGTCTGTTTGAATACCCCCCATCCCGTCCCCCCGACTAATTAAAAGTATATAATATTTCGGCTGCCAAATCAATCGACCGACGAGACAGTGAAAGCATAAAAATAGCCTTGCAGATTGTCTCCTTGTTTATGCAAGGTTGAGCCATTTTCATTAAAAAATTGGGTGGCGTTTTTTGTAGAATCCCGCAGCCAATCGCGGTTCTCGGGTTTCAATGCCTCAGTGGAGCCCCTCCGGCAGGAACCGGAGGCTCCTTCAATAACGCGACCTCCCGCGTACATTTAAACATTCCTCCCCCGGCGAAAGCCGGGGGATTCCTGTGCGGGATTGACAAAGTCGCCATTCCCGTCTGATTAGCCGGCTCTTTTTAGTAGGTTCTCTGACTCTTCTATGAAATCCTGCGCGGCTTTAAGTGGGTTTATAATACCCGGGAGATAAGCGCGAAAGCGGGGATTGAGGAAGAAGTGGTAAAGGGAAAGTCGCAGGATAGAAGGGCAGCGAAGGCCCGGCGCGAGGTCATCAGAAGCGCAGTTGTTGACTATGGGCACGGACCAGGCGGAAGTAGCGAGATATTTTCAGTGCAATCCATCATACATAACGAGTGTTCTGCAGAGAATAGTCAACATTGTCAAGACTGACACGTGGCCCGTGGCCCTGATATAATGCTCCGGGTATATGCAGTCTTGGTTTCCTCGGCATCGCTCCCTCAACAATTACAA
>Ga0315281_10000066_pt1 | contig 116596 bp, 121 predicted proteins | sample YL17G07_0_MG_FD_204540 | JGI IMG/M metagenome (GOLD analysis project Ga0315281, IMG submission 204540) | Sediment microbial communities from Yellowstone Lake, YNP, Wyoming, USA - YL17G07_0 | ecosystem: Environmental > Aquatic > Freshwater > Lake > Sediment | place: USA: Wyoming | collected...
GTCAGAATCCACGGCTTGGCCTGCCCGCCGCTAGCTGAATCCATCACGGGCTATGGACGCTACGCGCTGAAAGAGAGTTGGCGAATGGCCGAGGAAAAGGCGCTGAGACCGCTTTATGGTGACACTGACTCACTATTCTTGGACAATCCTTCAAATGACCAGATCGAATGGCTCATCAAGACCGTTAAGGAACGGTTTTGGCTGGATCTTGCCGTGGATAAACGCTACGGTCTGTGTGTTTTGCCCAAGGCGAAGAAGGCATACTTCGGAATACTCGCTGATGGAACGCCTGACGTGAAGGGAGTCACGGCCATCAAGTCCAATTCTCCAAGGTACATCAACAACGTGTTCGAGCAATGCGTCAATGAGCTTTCAAGCGTGAAAAATCCTGAAGAATACGAACAAGCTAAGAGCAGGATCAAGAACGACGTGGACCACAGCATAGCGGATCTGAAGAAAAGAGCGGTTAGACTCGAAGACCTGGCGTATTCTGTGAGACTCTATTTTGATCCAGACAAGAAAGGAGTGGGCACGAAAAGCTTGCATCAGCCCTACCAATGTGCCGTGCAGCTTATCGATGCGGGCAAGACGTTGAAAAAAGGCGATGTCGTTTCCTTCATCAAAGTGAGGCCGTTCAATTACAAGGGAAGGCCGTTCACCGTGAAGCCTGTGGAACTTGTGGCGGGCCTGGCAGAGGTCAACGTGGACGATTATGTTCGCAACTTGGTCACGGCGTTGAACCAAGTTTTTGAGCCTATGGGCATTAAACTCGAAACGGAAAAAGAAGCTGAAATCTTCCGCTGGATCCACAACTGAAGCACATAACTGCTGATCGAAAAATCTTTATGTGCAAGATAGAAGTTAATGCACTCTAAACTGCTGGTGTATGCTTTGGTGGAGACATCTGTTGAAGACAAGAGGATAACGTTGAAAGAGGCTGTGAAGCTTGTTCCTGACGGTGCTCATCTTTTCTTGGGGGGATTTGGTTTCCAGCGGCCGCCTATGGCGTTTGCTCATGAGCTGGTCAGGCAGAAGAAACGCAACCTGACGATGTACACTTGCGGTTCAGAGATGGACCTGGACATTCTTTCTGGCGCTCGCGTGGTCTCACGGCTTGAACTGGCATTCTATGCGATCGAAGGCATAGGATTGGTTCCCAACATTCAAAGAAGAATGCGAGAAGGTACGATAGAGATTGAGGACTACACTAATTTGGCCATGGCGCTGCGGTTCATGGGCGGAGCACTGGGTGTTCCGTTCATGCCTTTGAAAAGCATGCTTGGAACGGACTTGCTTGCGAAGACGAAGTTCAGGCCGAAGAAGGCAGAAGTGATAACGTGCCCATTCACTGGCGAGAAGGTCGTGCTTGTCCCCTCGGTACGTCCCGATTTCAGCATCGTGCACGCTTCACGAGTGGACATGGAAGGAAACGCTCAAATTGATGGCATCAAAGGTGAAGACGTTGAAGGCGCCAGAGCAGGAAAGAAAGTCATTGTGTTGGCCGAGGAAATCGTGAATCCGGAGTTCATACGGGCCCAGCCAGATCAGACGGTTATACCAAACATATACGTCAGCCACGTTGTGGAATGCCCGTGGGGATCATATCCGATGATGGTGTACAACTATTACGATTATGATATACAGCACGTGCGAATGTACTATGACCAATGCAAGACAGAAGAAGGCTGGCAAAAATACTGCCAAGAATACATAACGAGCGTGAACGGGCACACTGAATTCCTGCAGAAGGTGGGGATTGAACACTTGATCAAGCTAAGGGCCAAGAAGCCTCTGGCCTACTGAAAATGGAGAAAATAAGGTATGAGCAAGAAGTATGCGAAACCTGAAGAATTCTCAGCGCTTGAGCTTATGGCTGTCTGCGGTTCCAGGCAGATAAGAAATGGGGATGTAGTCTTCATAGGCACGGGCTTACCGCTCATCGCGGCGATGCTGGCAAAAAAAACGCATGCCCCGAAGGCAAAGATAGTGTACGAAGCAGGATTTATCGACTCGAATGCTAAGGACATAGCACTCTCGATAGCAGATTCTAGGTTAGGATACCAAGCGGCGGCAGCCATAGGCCTCATAGAAACGCTTGGTCTCATGCTTCAGGGTGGGCATGTTGACGTGGGATTCGTGGGTGCGGCCCAGATAGACGAGTATGGGAACATAAACACGACATACATCGGAAGCTTCGACAGGCCAAGTGTGAGACTTCCAGGAAGCGGCGGTGGCAACGACATTATCAGCTCCGCAAAACGCATCGTGGTGATCATGACTCACGAAAAGAGAAAAATGGTGAAGAAGCTGGATTATCTTACGAGTCCAGGCTTCCTTGACGGACCAGGTGCCAGGGAAAAGACAGGCTTGCTAGGCGGCGGCCCGTCGCTCGTGGTTACAAACCTGTGCCAAATGGATTTCGACCCGAAAACAAAACGCATGAGACTGGCCACCATTCATCCGGGGGTAACTGCGCGGCAGGTCGTGGAGAACTCGGGTTTCGACCTAATCGTTCCGAAGGATGTGCCTGAGACAGAATCGCCCACCCATGAAGAGCTGAGCCTCTTGAGGAAAATCGATCCCACCGGGATCTACATTCCGAAGACTAACTAAACAGGTCCACGCGATTCCTACGTTTTCAGTTTGGGTCTTTGTCTTGTGACTTGTTCGACTACGGTCCAGAATTCTTCTTCAGTCATGGGCTTTCGAAGGTCTTTCATAAGCTTCTTGATTTGGTAGAAGGTCATTTGTGCTTCGCCTTTGTCGACGCCTTCGTATATTCTTTTCATTCTTCTTAGTATTTCGTCGACTTGCGTTGATGAGGCTTTGATTCCTGCCTGTGCAAGCCTGCTATCGATGAATTTCTTCTCTGATTGTTTGCCGAAATAATACTGTGTTTCTCTTCCGACGATCTCTGGTGGGAAAGGCTCATGGATAAGCGGTTCCGCCAAGGCATCTTCGATGGGTGTGTCCAGTTCTTGTGAGAAGGCGTTATCTCCGATTATTGGTTTATGGAATTGCACAGGCAGGGCGAAGGTTTTCTCAGCGAGCTGCGAGAGTCTGTATAATTTGCCCATGTCCACTCCTGTGTCCACGTCGTAGAGGAGCTCGAGCGCGGTGACTACTTCTTCCAAGGGGGCGGTTCCTGATCTTTCGCCGAAGCCTGCGATGCAAACATGCACGTATGCGACCCCTTCTTCTGCTGCTGCAAGCGTGTTCGCCGTTGCTAGGCCGAAGTCGTTGTGGCAGTGGACAGAAAGCGGTGTCTTAACGCCGAGTTGAAAGAGGCCGTCTCTGACGTGTGAGACCAGGTATCGCATGGACAGTGGTCTCAAGAAGCCCACCGTGTCTGCGATGATCAGGCGGTTTGCGCCTGCTTTGGCCGCCTGTTGAAAGGTCTGGATGACGTCTTCGAGCGGGGTTCTGGTGCCGTCCTCGAGGATGAAGTCGACTTTTGCGCCGTGTTTTCTTGCGTATTCGATGTTTTCGACCGTTTTCTGCAGTGTTTGTTCCTTCGTCATCTTTAGCCTGTATTTGAGGTTGATTCCGTTGATGGGCGTGAGCAGTGAGATTTCTCTTATTCCACATTCTAGACACGCGTCAACGTCGCTTCTGACTGGGCGTGCAGTGGCAACTAGCCTTGTCTGTTGAAAGCCTTCATTTGTGATTCTTCTCACATTGTTTTTTTCCTCTTCTGAGAATCCGGGATAGCCGATCGTGACAGCGAAGACGCCTAGCTCGTCCATCATCTTTGCAAGTTTAACCCGTTCCACGTAAGTTAGAAACACGATGGGAGCCTGAACTCCTTCCCTGAGAGTTTCATCACATATGAAAACCCTATCTGGAAGCCTCGGCGGCAGATTCTTACGCAAGCGATTGTAATTCGCTATGAGTCCCTGTGCCTCAAGCTTCTTGAATATCGTCTTCCTCAAACCAGTCCGCCTCTCTACAACCGGGCTAAAGTTGTACACTGATATCCCTTGGCTAATAATATAAGATTTAACGATTCCTCAACAACCAAGAAACCACGGCGTGCCAAGAACTCGTTGGACTTACGCGAATCTAATGACGTTGAAAAGCGCGAATAGATGACCTACCCCCAGTTTCTTCGGTCTTTAGCCTGAGTCTCTCTGAGCTTCTGGGACTGAGAGGGTTAGCTCATTAGCCGTTGGATCAGCAAAGGATAAATCGTTCTTGCCGAATAATGGGGTTTCGAGAATATAGTATCTGTCTCTTGATGGGTCTCCATTTGGAGATAGGTTCGCGACTCGCCAGTTTGAGCTTAGAAGGTGAGTTTGGGAAGACGCACATGTACTGTGAAACTGAGAGGGGAGGTAGAGGGGAAAGATGTTTCCGTTGTTGTGGTGGCTGATTTGGGTCGTAGTGGCCGTGTTTCCGACGACTGAGCATTGGGTCAGGAACAAGCGGCGATATTTCGTACTCGGCGGTCTCGGCGTGTTGTTCGGATTCTTGGCCTTGGCAGCCGTCACGATCGACACGTATATGGTTCTCTGGCTGATATTCTTCAAACTGTTCCTAGTCACGACAGAGTTTCTGCTCGCGTACTTGGAGGACTACAGGTATATTTATGAAGAGAGGAAAAAAGGGTCGATCTTTGGCACCGGAGCGAGCAGAAGGAGAATACACAAGTGGCTCCTGGCCCTCACACTAACGGCCCTAATAGTCTTCTCGGCATTGACGCTTTGGCAAACTCAAGCTGTGGCGGCGGTCAACAACGCGAGCGCTTTCAACCAGATGATAACCTTCGAACCTGCGGGAACGGCTTTGTTTCAACGTGAAGTTCCGAACGACATGGTAAGATTGACCACCGACGTACTGGCCAAGAGCATCGCGTCGAGAAGCGCGGCACACTTCGGAAGCGTGCAGGTTGGGTCCGAGCATCTTACCATATACAAAGGCCGCCTCGTCTGGATGGTAACGATGATTCCGCTCAACCTTTGGGGGGACAACAGCATCAAAGGCTTCGTCATCGTCGACGCTAACAACCCTGAATTGGACACCCAAATCGTGGACGAGCCATTCAGCGTTGGCGAAGCACTGATGTACGCTCCCCCATCTTACACCGGAGGAATACAAGGCAACGCCTACTGGGGACTATCCACTGCCGACGCATACGGGAGGGCAACCCTAACACCGGACGACAATGGCCAGTGGAAATACGTGCTGACCGCGAACACCGTTCAGCAATGGTCGTTCGTCTCGCTTCCTAAAGGAGTATATGTCTACAACCAGCACGGTCAAGTGGAAAACTTCTACGACATGAGCCAGATATCTAACTGGGTTACCCAACGCTACGATGAAGGCTGGATTGAAAGCATGATTAGCAAGTGGGGGCCCATAGGAGAGGAAACGGATTCGACATCTTCGCAGGCGGCTTCGGTTGGATAACAGCATCAACGGACAGGGTGGAGATCTCCGACACAACGAGATGGATCATCGACCCCGACACGAACAAGATAACCGCGCTGGTCGCCGTTGATTTCGTTGGCCAAGCACAGACGATGGCCGGGATGTTCAGGCTGACTGACGGCGGAATATACTACTATGACATGAAGGGCTTGGACGTCAAAAGCGGCCTGCAGGCGCAGAACGTCATCGAATCCCACATCTCGATGCCAACTTCTGGCTCGTACACGGCGCAGATGCCTCTGATATACCCAATAAACGGTGAGAACGCTTGGTTTGTGCCAATTTACTGGCAAACCGCACAAGGCGAATCCACCTCAGCGCAGGCAACCATCAAATTGGCGGGCCTCGGAATCATCGACGCGGTAAACCTGGACCACTTAGCAATAGTTATGACCAGCGAGGGAAGCAAAACGTACGAGGGCCCAGATTTGGTTGCTGAAGCAAAAAGCAGATTCGAGGGAAACCAGCCGTCAACCGAGAAGACCGTCAACGGGACATTGGAAAAAGTTCTCATACGTCAACAGCGGGAACACGATATACGTCCTAACGATCAACGGAACAGACTACGAGGTAAACACTCAAACCCTGAACTTCAAAGATGTTAGCAGAATCGAAAAGCTACAGATTGGCGATCAGGTAACCTTCATAGCCGACGCGAACGACAAGTTCATGCGCTTCCCGAGCTAGAAAACGTGCGGGTTTGAGAAACGCGTTTCATGGCTCATGATTCTTGACGGTCTGAAACCTTGAAACCTTCTACTGGGGGCTGTTCCTGCATGTTTCGCTTTTCGCGAGACGGGTTTTGAGTTGTTGGGCAAGATTAAGCCTTTGATTTGAGTAGTTCAAGTGCCGCGGTCTTGGCTCCGAGGTCCGCCTTTATCTTTTCAACTGCGCTTCCGATTATTATGACGTCGCCATCGTTCAGGCTCAGTTTCGACAGCGAAGCAAGAATCGAGGGATCATGTTTTGAAGCGTCTTCCTCCGTACCGGGCACTATCAGTCTGTTCTTGGTAAAAACTAGGGTTGTGGCTCCCTTTGCTCCCACCATTATGGCAGCGTCTCTCTGTTCTACGCCGTATTTTATCGAATTCTTCAATCCTGCTACTCGAACTGCAACGTTAAGAGGCCCAACGGTCAAAGGCGTAAGAGGAACCTCTACCGCCTCGCTCATGAGGGTTCTCAAACTGAAAAGCAGTTTCCTTCCACTCGAAGATAATGAGATTCCTGTCTTTGAAACGTCAACCAATCCCTCATTCTTCAGATGCTTAACAAGAGTTCTGACCTCACCCTCTCCTAAGCATAGGTCTTTTGAGAGTTTGGACCGACCGACACTTTTTTGGAGACTGATCTCTTCCAGGGCTTTGATTACATGTGCCTGAGCAAAGGAAGGCAAACGTCCAGGCGCGGTTTTATCTGCAACTTTGCTGATTTTTTCAAGTACGTCCACTTGCGTTTCCCCACATGACCTGTTATCAGTTGAATGCCAAGATTATAATATTAACTGGACTGATAGTCTGCCCGTTTTCGTTGATCGATGAACGGACACCCTTTCCAATATGGGGCTACTTGGCTTCGCTGAGAATCTCAGCTGACACTTCTGCGCGAAGAGAAGGATTGGTCCTCCTGAGGGAACGGCAGTTTTTTCATGAAGGCGACGTCGGCCATGGATTGTAGCTCTCGTAGGAGAAGGCTATTGTGTCTCCTCGATGAAGTATGTATTTATCGCAAGAGTAATTCGGAGGTACCCATGTTGAGTTTTCGGTTTCTTCGTACCAGTAGAACCATCCGTGCGTGGAATCGCCCGTGCGCGGCACGCCGTTAATGGATGTGACTAGTATTCCCATGGTTCCTCCGTAGTCATTGTACCTTACGTCTGATACCGCAAGTATGGCTGTGAATGCGGTTGAACCAATAGGGAGCGCGGTGTTGTTGAACCATACTCTGGTTCCGTTGCCGCAGCTCACGAGGATATTTACCCGCAAGGAAAGAGTGTTCATGACATCTGAGAAGTTTCCTACCGCGCTGACAAGCACGTTCAAATCGCCCAGTAGGTTCTTGTATTCGTTTTGGTAAGTCGTGTACTGCGTAAGATAGTAACCAGCTGTTGCAGTGCCAAGAATTCCCCAAACCAGAAGTGCCAGAGTCACGTAAGTGAAAAGTCTTTTTTCCAAATATGTCCACCTCCAAGAAGTTTTCGCACAGCACTCGTAACTGGTACAAAAGCGGCTCCAAAGAAAACAGTGTTAGAAACAACGTGCACTAACGAGGGAAAAGCACCAGAAACGAGTACGCTGACAAACGCCAGCAAAATAGGCTGGCCCTCCAACATCATAGGCACGGCCCATCCCAAATTGGTTAAGACATCGAATATTAGGGTAAGAAAGGCTCCCAGAACAGCCGCCTCAACACACGATACCGAATCATAAGAGCCGCCACTTGAACGCCCATATAGGCCACCCCCAACTCCGACGAGTGCCATCCCAATCATTTGAAATGGCAAGAGCAACCCAGCAAATCCGTATGGAGACAAAAATCCATTAATGAACATCACCAGACTTCCCAGCCCCGCACCGAAAGTAACTCCTAGAACAGCTCCTGTCAAGAAGACGATCAAAGACGTGGACTCAACGTTCAATGGGCGGGGTGTTAGTTGTATGCCTAGGCATAGAGCAGCCAGAACGACGAAGAGCGAGAGATGACGAACCTCGAGTTTTTGCACATAACTTGGTTGGATCATCCAACCATATAACCTTTTCCTACGCCCGCGCCTTCATGAATCTTCGTGACTACTCTGCAGGCTCGTTATGCTTTAACGCTTCAATGGCTTTTTCGGCCCATTTTGGATCTTTCCAAAGCGCTCTACCCACAGCCACCAGGTCAACCTTTCCGTCTCTGACTAGCCTATCGGCATACTCAGCCTCAGCGATTCCCCCCACGCCGATAACAGGAATCCTCACAGCCTTCTTTATTTCATAAGCTTGAGGAACAAAGTAACCCTTGACGCTTCGAAGTTGTTTGGGCTCGCTTCCACACATGCCGCCTGACACGTCAACGACGTCAACGCCACACTGCTCAAGCCTAATAGCAAAGGCAGCAGAATCCTCTACGCGTGTTCCATTCGGGTCCAAGTCGTCTGCGCCCAGCCGGTAAAGCAGAAGCCCGCCCCTGACCCTCTCCCTGACCTTCTCAACAACCAGCAGAGGAAAACGCATCCTATTCTCCAGAGAACCACCATACTCATCTTTGCGGTTATTAAGCAAAGGCGAAAAGAACTGATTAAGCAGAAACCCATGCGCCCCATGAAGCTCAACCCCATCAAAACCCGCCTTAATCGCACGCTCTGCAGCCACGGCAAACTCTCCAGCTAGGGCCTCAATCTCACTCCCGGTCAGCTCACGAGCGTTCCTCGTCGCCGAAGGACCAGCAGGCTCCACGCCGATAACCTTCCTATTCGCAACGCCTCCAGCATGAGTGATCTGCACCACAGCAGGAGTGCCAACCGCGTGAATTCGTCCTGCAAGTCTCTCTAACCCGAGGATTAGCTCGTCATCGTAGATCCCGAGCTGCTTTGGACTCAGCTTTCCGCCCGCGGAAATGTAGCAGTGCTCAACGATCAACAAACCCAAAGCCGCCGAGCGCTTTACGTAAAAACTGATCAGCCTATCCGTGACAGCGCCTTCAACCGTGGCCCGACCCGTCTGCATAGGAGGCATAACTATACGATTCCTAACAGTCAGACCCTTCACTTCCAATGGATCAAGAAGCCCCGTCACTTCTTAGCGCCCCCGGTAGATTACAGACCAGTTCGCACCTATAAGAACATGACACACGCGCGCTAAGAGCTTCAGGACGCGCGCTCCCCTTGAGAAAAAGCTGAGGCTTCGGCGGGATATGGTCATTTGTATTTTGCCAAGAACCATCAAGATTCTTGGTTGGATAATGCTTCACCCTCAGCAATTGAATTGACGTGGAGCCCAAAGACTCGGCGGCGCTTTTTGCGATTTGTTGTTTAAGCCCATGATATTTGATCATGATACTGTTGAAGGAACGCCTTCAGTTCGATTCACTGCGCGGGTGGCAGAATCAATACAAAGATGGATCCGGGTTTTTTGAATAGCAGATTCCGCTTAATCTCACGTCGGCGTTGGCTTCAGCCAAAAAGTATGCACTGGTCTTTCGGAGTTCGCAAACCTATCTTTCTCGGCAAGCTTTAAGAGCCTTCAACAACTAGCATGAATTCACCGAATTATGAGGGGTCTGCTTGGATGAAAGTCTTAATGGTTTATGATACGGTGTCCCCTCTGAAAACGACAGCGAAGGTCGCCGAAGCCATTGGTGGAGTCTTGAAGGAAAAAGGAATAGACTTGGAGTCCTCCTTCGTCAAAGATGTGGACAAAACAAGTGTCAAGAATTATGATTGTCTGATTGCTGGTTCACCCACTATGTATCTGAGGGCGTCGAGCGGAATAATGCAGTTCCTCAACAGTTTCTCGGACAACGAGTTCTCTGGAAAGCGGGCGGTCGCCTTTGACACGCAAATGCAATCGAGGATCAGTGGAAACGCAGCCAAAGGAATAGAAAGCAAGCTCAAGAAACTGGGTTTTGAGATAATCACGCCTCCCCTGGTCGCCTACGTAGAAGGCAAAATGAATGCAATGCAACTGAAACAGGGAGAACTGGAGAAAGCCAAGAATTGGGCTGAAGAAGTCGCCAAAGCACTTTCTAAATAGAGCACACTTGCAGCATCTTATCTTTTTCGCTTACATCTAAGCAGTGTACATGACTGTGGATTGACGGAGACTAGTCCGCATGTGCGTTCCAAGATTGGCCTAAAATGTTTTTGTTCGTCCTTATGGTTTTAGAACGTGCTCGGCTCAACAGCTCCTCTTGAATTCTTCACACCGACCTGCCTTCTCGAACCTGCAGGAGACTGCAGAAACAGAATCAAAACCATTCTTGACCATATTCGGAACACAAATGCGCGTCATGTGGTGGCAGCTTCCATTGTCGGTTTTTTTGTTGGCCTGATGTTTGGCTAGCATATTTGACAACATTTCGCATAGCGTGAACTATCAAATCTGGATGGCTTTCTTCGGCATCGTAGGTTCGGGGTTGGGATTTCTGTTCAGATACGCTTAATTCAATCTTTTCGTCTACCTGAACAATTGAAGCGGCAACACCGATGAAAACACTTGAAACAACCACACCACGCAGTAGGCGCGACCACACGGACGAAGCGCCATTGGAGCTGGTCTTCATCTATAGCGGGGAATTTGCCGAACGGGTGATAAGGAACCTGATAAATGACCCTAGCTTCTGCAAGTCCTGCGGGCTCTACTGCGACTCTTGCAAGTACTGCGTATACACTTGTGTTCGCAATGTCCGAGCAGCGATAGAACTGCTGAGTCCAACTCAGCTTCCAGCATTCATAGATGACCCGGCCAAATACGTTCCGAAGAGCTTTCCTAAGGCTGATTTATGCATAGCGTCAGGTCTGCACAAAGATCTACTGCTTGAACTGCCAAAGCACATTGAAAAAGCTGGAGTAAAAGGTTTGATCGTGCCCATAGAAGACTTCGTCGAGGTCCCCGTAGGCTTAACAAAACAGATGGAGGAAGAATGTGAGGAACTCGGCCTAGAATACGCATTCCCAAAACCCTTCTGCTCACTGGAACCATCACATGACAAGCCGACGATTTCAAGATTCATGACCGAGCTTAGAATCGGAAGACCCACATTGGAAGTCTCTATCGTGAACAAGGGAGGCTCCGAATTCATAGAGTCTACCACGGTGAGACGAAGCGCGCCATGCGGCTCTACATGGTACATCGCGAAAAAACTGTTAGGAGTCGAAACGAGAACAGAAATTCTGTGTGACGCCGTTGCGAAAGCTCACCACAGCTACCCTTGCACGGCGACGATGTCAGCAGACCCAGAAGCAAAAGAGCCAATACTTCATATGGCAGGTTACGCGATACGAGAAGAAGTGCAGAAAGCACTGGAACGAGCTAGAAGGGCCCGCACAGAGAACAGAAATAGGTGACAACGCGCGCTTTCTACAGGATCTTTCCTCTGTAATAGATTGAAGATGGGCAACCCAAGCATCTTTCGCTCGTGTAGAAGGTGCAGGTGCTGCAATCTTTGCCGCATGGGTTGATTTTCTTCTTCTCCATGTGTGGTTTGACTGGCACTATCAAAGGCTGAGTTGGGCTCATTACTAAGTCGCATTCCATGTTTTTGATGGATTCGTTTTGTCTAAATCGAGAGTCAACGCATGACATCACGGACCTCATGTCTTCTCCCATCAGAAAGCAGGTCACGTTATGCGTTCCGGATGTCAAGAAACAGTTTAGATAAAGGGGACAGTTTTCCACAGATTTCAGAAATTGTTCCACTTGGTTTGTTGTGATATCGACTTTTGCCAGAAAAAGCTGAGCCTTCTTGACGTCAGTAGCGCGCGCTTAGCCAAGACTCTACACCCTCATCAAAGGTGCCACTACCTTAATGGTTTGAGAGTATGCGCTTCCATTATAAAATGGTTTTGTTTCATAAGCAGTTGAGCTTTGCAAATTATAATTTATAATGCAAATCCTTATACTCAAGTTCTCACATCATACTGAATGTCTTTCGCAGGGTTGAATGATAATGGTAGAACAAGAATCATGGGAAAACAAATGCTGCCGCTGCGAAGGTGACGCTAAAACAAACTTGTTTCCTGGGAAAAGAGCGTGCCACGTGACATGTGGCCCTTGTCTTTATCCGGAAGATTGGGGCAAATGTGCCTCGTGTGAAATTGTTGGCCATTGCAGATACGCCCTTGACTATCTAAAAGGCTTGACCGAGGTCAAAAAAGGATGCTATTTCGATCAGCAGCTGTCCGGAGAGGAAACATTGTATCACATCATCAACTTTGTTGATGGCCAGCAGCAACTCATGAAAACCACTGGTGAAAAGGCATATCTGGAGAGCCTAAAGAAGGCAAACGCGAAAAGCATATGTCTCCAAAAATCATCTGATTCTTTCCCATAAGAAAAACTACTCGAAAAGAGCCAAACCTTTCTGAAACCTCGCGTTTCTAAAGCTTCGTAATGGCAATGTTGAACGAATCGCTGGTGGTGACGATGAAAACTTACATGTGTTTAAGTTGCAAGCCAGGTGTCTACAACAAAGTATTGGAGGATCTTCTGAAACTGAACATTCCCAGAGGAGACATATTCTTGCTTCTCGGCCCCATGGACATACTTGTTCAATTCACTGGGTTGAAGAGCCTGGACGAGTTTATCGAAAAATGGTTCAACCCTATACGGATGATTGGCGCCGAAGATGCGTTGGTTACAAGATCAATGACTTTGATTGTGATACATGAAGGTCCATCATACGCTGAAGAACCCTTCGCCTTTCTATTCCTAAATACTCAACCACGAAACCTGGAGAAACTGCAGAAGGCACTTTCAACTGTTCCAGGAGTAATCTCCGCTGACACGGTGTTTGGACCGTATGATCTGATCTGCGCAATAAAAGTGGATGACAAAACGCAGCTGGAACGAATAATCTCGCATATTCACAGAAATGTTCCAGGAATAGAAGGAGCTTTGACATCTGTTATTGGATCGTTGAGGATTTAGAATCTAGGACACGTGTGCCCATGCAATCTTATACGGATTCGTATTGTCCTATGGAATGGTGTCCTACCTCGTAGCCTTCTTTCTCGCATAGCTCAAGGATTTTCGACACGGCTCTCAGGTCAATTGCCTTTATTTTCTCTTCTTCAGGTCCGACGACTTCGATGATTATGCCTAGACCTCCCACGCCGCAGCATGAAAACACGTTTCTGTAGATTCTTACGTCATACTCAGGGGGAAAACCCATTTCCTTCACAACTGTCTTGACCCTGTCAATCAAGAAATCAACTTGGCGCGTTTGCAATGCATTAATAAAGTAGATTTCTCTGCAACCAATCTTGGACATTCATATCCCTTTGAACGCAATCAAAGTTACTGTTTCCTTTATTCCTGGAATGCGACGGATTTCATCAAATATGAACCTGTCGAGTTCATCCATCGCGTTGAATGAAACTTCGACATGCAAGTCATAGACGCCATAGGTGGGAGTTGCCTGCTGGACGCCGGGTTTCTTCTTGACTTCCCTCAGAACTTCTTGGTCTTTTCCTGCCTCAACTTTTGCTAACACATATGCAACCGTCATTGATTAAACACTTCATACAGTTTACTTCCTCCAGACTTAATCAACTTTTCGAAAGAAAAACCGATCCTGAGTCGACGCGGGCTGAGAAAACGTAATTAGACTCGAAGGGCCTAACCAAAACGGGAAAAGATCGTGAAAATCGCAGTCTCAGGCAAGGGTGGAGTTGGCAAAACATTGATTGCAGCAGGTCTTGCATGCTCATTTGCTGACAAGGGGTTGAAGACGGTTGCAATTGATGCTGATTCGTCTCCGAATCTTGCCCTAACGTTAGGCATCACGCCTGAAAAGGCCAGAGAAATACTCCCCATCTCAGAAAACAAAGAGCTCATCGAATCAAAAACCACCACGGAGTATCCGGGCATTTACCGACTATCGTTCACCGTGGATGACATTGTCCGAAAATACTCATTCAGCACACCATTAGGCGTGGACATAATCGTGATGGGAACCGTCAAATCAGTGGGTTCCGGATGCACCTGCCCAGCGAACGCCGTTCTCCGCGCTTTGCTTCGCCATCTAATCGTTGAAAGAAACGAGGCTGTAGTCCTCGACATGGAAGCCGGCGTGGAACATATGGGCAGAGGAACAGCCAGAAACGTCGATAAACTGCTGACCATCGCAGACGCAAACATGAAAGCGCTCGAAGTTGCAAAACACATTCAGGAATTGGCAACCAACGCTGGCATGAAGGAAGTTTTCCTAGTAGGGAACAAAGTCGGAGGCGATGTCCAAAAAGAAGCGATTAAGAATTTTGCAGAGCAAAATGGCTTGAGAATTCTGGCTCTTGTGCCATTCGACCAGAACGTTGCAGAATCCGAAATGCGAGGAGAAACTCCGATCAAGAACAAGAAGTCTAAGGCAATGCAGGCCATACAAAAACTGTCCGAAGAGCTTACTTTAACGCGAAACCCATAAGCAAGCTAGCCCCACATGCTATTGATTGGAGAAATGAGGTCACTATGAAGAAGCTCGTCACGATAGGTCGCGGCGGAACGGGAAAGACTAGTTTTGTAGCCCTGCAGACGAAATGCTTCATCGAGGAAGGATCCACGCCTCTGCTACTGGTGGATGCTGACCCTGATCAGAACTTGGGAGAAATGGTCGGCGTAGACTTGAAGGAGGAGGGGAAGATGACGATTTCGGAGCTGCTTATGGAAGCCTTCTTGAAGGAAGGTGGAACAACGGTCGGCGTTGCGCCTACTGAACGAATCGAGAACAGGATCTGGGCTCAAGGCATGCATGAAGGCGACCTTTTCGACTTCATATCTCTAGGCACAAAGTGGGTCGAAGGATGTTACTGTCTGCCAAACGCGGCTCTGAAAGGAGCCCTCGAGACGGTGACCAAGAATTACAAATATGTACTGATAGACTCGCCAGCCGGTCTGGAGCATCTGAACAGGAGAATCACATCCAAAGTGGACGACATCTTCGACGTAATGGATCCTTCAAAGAAATCATTCGATCACGTCGAACGCGCCTACCGCATAGCTACAGAAGTAAAAATCGAATTCAAGAATTTCTACCTCGTCGGCGGTTTCAGATTTCCAGAAGGCTTAGAGGACCGAGCAAACACCGCTCTAAGGTTTGAATACTTGGGCAAAATCGCACGTGATGAAAAAGTCGAAGAACACGTTCTCGCCGGAGAATCCCTGCTGAATCTCCCATCTGACTCATCTGCTTATCTTTCCGTGAAAAAGATAATGGACAAGGCAGAGCAATAAAAAAAGTAACTGGCATCCCACTTTCGGCTTCATTTTGAGGCATAGTCTGGTCAAGCAGTGTAATCGTCCGTCTCAGGTTTGTATTGAATATAATAGAGGCAAGCTCCAGAAACGCTTATGAGAGAAGCCTTCATTAGATTTCATCTTCTTAGCCGCTGGGCAGTGTTGCTTTTGAGCAGAAAAGGTTTTAATGTGAAGATTGGCGAATTGAAGACCGATGTTGGATTTGCCAAGAACCTTGAATTCTCCATAGGCAAGGTTGTTGATCGAACATGGGAGGAGCCGATGGGGCCCACGCCCTTCCCGTCGCTAACGACTCTGAGAAACTGGGACATGAGGCTCCTCCAACGTTACAAACCCTTTTACATGCCCTTCTGTGACCTGTGCTGCCTCTGCACTCTTGGAAAGTGCGATCTGACCAAGAACAAGCGGGGAGCATGCGGAATCAGCATGCAGGCTCAGCAATCGAGAACAATGCTCTTGGCATGCTGCATCGGTGCATCAACTCACGTTGGCCATGCCAGGCACATGGTTGAGCATTTGATCAAAAGGTTCGGGGAAGAACTACCTCTGAATGTTGGGGGATTAACCGTTCAGGTTGAGGCGCCAACGATCCGTCTCGTATGCGGCGTAAGGCCAAAAACTCTGGCTGACTTGGGGGAGGTCTTGGATTATGCTGAAACTCAGGTCACGCATCTGTTGTCCGTGGTGCATACGGGGCAGGAAGGAAATAATCTTGACTTTGAGTCAAAGGTGCTCCACGCGGGCATGATAGATCACGTTGGTATGGAAGTTGCGGACATCGCTCAGGTTGCAGCTTATGGCTTTCCAAAAGCGGACCCGGACGCACCTATCGTTGATTTGGGCTTTGGCACCATAAGCACCGAAAAACCCGCAGTTCTGGTCATAGGTCACAATGTTGTGCCTTCTGTGGGAATAATAGATTACATGAAAGAAAACGGGTTCGACGACAAAATCGAAATCTGTGGATTATGCTGCACGGCCCACGACATAGCGAGATATCACAATCGCGCGAAGGTTGTGGGTCCGATTTCGTGGCAGCTACGGTTCATAAGAAGCGGCATTCCAGACGTCGTCGTGTTGGATGAGCAGTGCGTCAGAGCGGACTCCTTCCAAGAGGCCCAAGCCATAAAGGCGCCTGTCATTGTCGCATCGGAGAAGAACTGCATGGGCTTGCCGGATCGCACAAACGACCCAGCAGACGAGATTGTTGACGACCTTGCAACAGGAAAAATACCTGGCGCATTAATTCTCGACCCTGAAAAAGTCGGAGAAGTCGCAACCAAACTGGCTTTGAAGGTTGCGCCCCTTCGGAAAAAATTCAAAGCTCTGCCCGAAAATGCCGAAGTGATCGAAAAGGCAAAAGAGTGTACGCAGTGCAACGCTTGCAGACGAGCATGCCCACAAGACTTGCTTATTCCAGAGGCTATGAAAACAGCGGCAGAAGGAAACCTAGTGAAACTCGCAGACTTGTATGGGATGTGCGTTGGATGCGGCAAATGCGAGAATCCTTGCCCAACAGGCATTAAAGTTCACAGTTTCATCGTGTCTGCCGGAGAAAAGAAACTGAAAAGTGAAACGTACAAGCTAAGAGTCGGAAGAGGAGCAATACAAGACGTCGAGATAAGAAACGTCGGCAGCCAAATAGTCCTAGGCGAAATTCCAGGCGTAGTGGCTTTCGTCGGATGCGCTAACTACCCGAAGGGCGGAGCAGACGTCGCCGAGATGGCCATGGAATTTGCCAACAGGCGTTATATAGTTGTGACGTCAGGATGCGCGGCAATGTCCATCGGCATGCATAAGGATGAGGATGGAAAGACGCCGTATGAGAAGTATACAGGCGAATTTGCCGCCGGAGGAATCGTCAACGTCGGCTCATGCGTCTCAAACTCGCACATTGCAGGCGCCGTGATAAAGATTGCAAACATATTTGCGAAGCGCAATTTGAGGGGCAACTATGAGGAGATCGCTGACTACGTGCTCAATCGCGTAGGCGCCGTCGGCGTTGCCTGGGGAGCTTACTCCCAGAAGGCAGCCGCTATTGGAGCAGGATTCTGGCGCTTAGGCATTCCAGTAATCGTCGGCCCTCACGGTACAAAGTACAGGCGCATGCTTCTGGGAAGGGCTGATCGAGAAGAGGACTGGTACGTAATCGATGCTCGAACCGGGGAAAAAGCATACGTCGGGCCGACTCCTGAGCATCTGTTCCAAGCTGCCGAGACGAAGGAAGAGGCAATGGTTATGACAAGCAAGCTGTGCATGCGACCTAATGACACGTCAAAGGGGAGAGCAATAAAGCTCACGCACTACGTGGACCTGCACAAAAGGCTCTACGGAATCATGCCTGAAGACATACACCTCTTCGTTCGCACGATATCTGACGTACCAGTAACGATGAAGGACGAGATAATCAAGATTCTCGAAGACAAGAACTGGAAAGAAACAGTTATCCCTGATCCGACACTTCTGCCGCGAATGATCAGGAAGAGGAAAGAGTGAGAACATGGCAACAGCTGAACCCTGGCAGACAGCAGAGGTCGCTGGACCAAGAAAAGCCATGGTTATCACGAAGCCGGAAGTAGTTGCCGCCATGATAAAACAGGCTAAAAGGCCAATTCTGGTAGTCGGGTATAAGGCTGCTGAAATCAAACTGAAAGACAAGAAGCTGATCGACTACATGATCGAACTGGCCGAAAAGGCCAATGTTCCAGTTGTCGCAACCGCCCACATCGCAGGTGAATTCGTTAAGAGGGGACACAAACCCGCTGGGTGGATGCCCGCCGTAGACATAGGCAACAGGCTAGCCGATCCGGACTGGAACGGGCTTGACGGAAGGGGTTCTTACGACTTAGCCTTGTTCGTAGGTCTTCCATACTATTTGGAATGGACTATTCTTTCAGGTTTGAAGAATTTCGCTCCGGACCTGAAAACGCTGACATTGGACAACGGCTATCAGCCTAATGCAAGCTGGTCTTTCTCAAACACTGATGTGAAGAATTGGGCAGAAAATCTCACGCTAATCATTGAGAATATTGGAGGAAGATGAGAAGTGTCAATGTTCAAAGACATACCAGTCGATGTGAGCGTAATCTATGAAGGCCAAAGAATCAGAAGAAACGACATGTACATCGAACTGGGCGGACCAGATGTCAATGAGAAATTTGAGCTCACGAGAGTCATCAAGCCAAAGGAAATCGAGGATGGAAAAGTAACCATCGTAGGACCAGATCTGAAAGACATGGAAGAGGGCAAAGCCTACCCGCTTGGGATACTCATCGAAGTCGCAGGGACCAAACTGGAGCCAGAACTGGAAGGAGTGATAGAGAGGCGCATACACGCATACTCCAACTTCATCGAGGGATTCATGCACCTCAACCAACGCTACGACATTTGGCTTAGAATAAGCAAGAAAGCATTCCAGAAAGGACTAAACTCGTTCGAGTACATCGGCAAGGTCCTGAACAGGCTCTTCAAGAGCGAACTGCCAATAATCGAGAAGATGCAGGTCACCTTCGTAACAGACCCAGAGAAAGTAAAAGAGCTCTATGATCAAGCCCTGAAGATTTATGAGGCAAGAGACGCCCGAGCCAGGGGATTGAAAGACGAGGAAGTCGACAAATTCTACGGATGTGTTCTTTGCCAGTCGTTCGCTCCATCGCACGTCTGCGTCATCACGCCCCAGAGGTACTCAAACTGCGGAGCCATAAGCTGGTTCGACGGAAGAGCCGCCGCAAGCATAGACCCCAAAGGACCCATCTTCACTATCGAAAGAGGACAACTGCTTGACCCCGTCAAAGGAGAATTCTCAGGAGTAAATGAAGCCGTAAAGAAAAAGTCTCTTGGCGAAATCACAAAGGTAGAACTCTACACGGCCTTCGGCTACCCGCACACGTCATGCGGCTGCTTCGAAGGAGTAGCATTCTACATCCCAGAAGCAGACGGATTTGGCATAGTACACAGAGGACACAAAGAGGCAACAGTAAACGGATTAGCCTTCTCGACCATAGCCGATTCCACAGCAGGAGGACGCCAAATAGATGGGTTCCACGGCTTATCCATCGAATACATGCGCTCTCCAAAGTTCCTGCAGGCAGACGGAGGATGGAAACGAGTCGTCTGGATGCCCAAAGACGTCAAAGAAAGAGTCAAGAGCTACATCCCACCCGAAGTCGTTGACAAAATCGCCACCGAAGAGAACGCAAAAACCGTCGACGAGCTAAGGAGCTTCCTAAAAGAGCGCGGCCACCCAGTGGTTGGACGATGGAAAGAAGAGGAAGCGAAGCCTACTGAAGAAACTGCAGCCACGGGGGACGCCGTGGAAGGAGAACAAATGGTTCCCGTTGCCACCGCAGCAACCCTACCTATAACAGCCGGCGGGATCAAAATAATACTGAAAGACGCGAAGATATACGCCAAAAAAGTCATCATCCGTTTAGACAAACATCAAAAAACTGAGAAAGGTGAAAGCATTGCCAAGAGATGAAAAGAAAGCAGAGCCTTCAGGGTTTAGGCTTAGCCCGCAACTCATAGAATTGCTCGCAAAACTCCACGAGATTGAGCTTGAAGACTTCAGGATGGACGTAGGCGATCTGGAAATATGGGTACAACCGGGAGCAGTCGCCAGTTCAGTAATTGCGCAGGCGAAATTCGCCCAGCAAGCGAAGCTCAAGCCCACAGAGATCATTGAAGCAGAATTCGTTCCACCAGTTGAGACCTATCCCAGCAAGATCGTGGAGGTCAAGCTTGGAGCCACGAAGAGTGAGGGTGGAACTCGAGGAAAATCCCTGACGATCGGAGGAGAAACCGCACCGGCCTTTTACAATTTTGAAATGCCCATGCCGCACCCTCCCGTCATAGCCTTAGACATCTTCGACATGAAGGTGCCACTGGCAAAGGCGGTCAAGATGCACGTGAAAGATGTCATGGAGGACCCAGCTGCGTGGGCCAAGCTTGCGGTCGAAAAGTTCGGAGCAGACATGTTGACGCTGCACTTGATAAGCGTTGACCCACTCATTAAAGACGCTTCCCCAAAAGAAGCAGTGAAAACCGTGGAGAAAGTTGTTCAAGCCGTAGACGTTCCCCTTATGATCGGCGGATGCGGAGACCCAGTCAAAGACGCAAACGTCTTTGAGGCTGTCGCTGAAACCTTCAAAGGAGAAAGGTTCCTCATAAACTCGCTGACAAGAGACATGGACGTTGAGAGATGCGCGAAATTCGTCAAAAAGAACGGGCACGTTGCATTGTCTTTCACTCCGATGGACATGAACATGGCCAGAGAGCTCAACCGCAAACTGTACGATTTCCTGCCCAAGGAAGACATAGTCATGGACTTGACAACGGCCGCATTGGGCTACGGCCTTGACTACGCGTTCACCAACATGGAAAGAGCGAGGCTCGCAGCTTTGATGGGAGACCCAGAACTGGCGCACCCAATGTCTTCTGGAACTACTAACGCCTGGGCAGCCAGAGAAGCCTGGATGGAGATGGCCCCGGAATGGGAACCCCGGGAGCTCAGAGGACCCCTCTGGGAAATCACAACTGCTTTAACCCTTCTGCTTGCCGGAGTAGATTTGTTTATGATGATGCACCCGGCTGCTGTAAAAACACTGAAAGACATAATCAATCAACTCTTGGGCGGAAGCTCAGGTGACGCAGAAAAACTCGCCGAATGGGTTTCATCCAAGATCTAAGCTTGGAGCAGATCAGAACATGAGCGAAAGAGAAACAAGAAGCAAGGCCAGCATGAAAGAACTATCCCCACTTGACGTATACAAGCTTCTTCCTAAAACAAACTGCAAAGAGTGCGGCGAAGAAAACTGTATGGCCTTTGCAACGAAGCTCGTCAACCGCGAAGTGGTGCTCGATAGCTGTCCTCCGCTTCTGACTAAAACCAACGAAAAAATGTACAGACAACTGAAAGAAATGTTGAAACCCGCCGTGAAAGAGATCATCGTGGGCGTTGGAGACCATGCGGTCAAGATCGGCGGAAAACTGGTCATGTACCGCCACGAGTTCGCATATTTCAATCCAACGACAATTGCGATCGACATCACTGACGAAATGACCGAAGATGAAATCTCGAATAGGACAAAGAAGACTGAACAGTTCAGCTTCGGATACATTGGCCAAACGCTAAAGCTGGACATGATCGCTGTTCGCTCCACTTCAAACGATCCAGGCAAATTCAAGAAGACGGTCAAGAATGTAGTTGAGGGCACGAAGCTCCCATTGATCCTGTGCTCTCTCGATCCAGCCGTCCTCGAGGCTGGACTGACGGTCGCGCCAAGTTCCAGACCGCTCTTGTACGCGGCGACGAAGGAAAACTGGAAAAAGATGGCTGAACTCGCTCAAACGTACAATTGCCCATTAACAGTTTTCGCGCCAGGCGACCTGAACCTGCTGAGGTCTTTAACAAAGACGCTGCTTGACTGCGGCGTTGAGGATCTACTGCTGGATCCAGGCACATTTCCAGGCGACGGCTTGGCTGACACTCTGAGCAACTTCACGATGATTCGACGCTCCGCCTGCAAGAGAGGAGATGCACTATCTGGTTTCCCGCTGGTCGGAGTGCCGCTGGCAGCTTGGGCAGAAAGAGACAATGCTCCGGAGGAGATTGCAAAGTGGCGAGAAGCCTGCCTGGCATCGATGCTTATCGTCCGCTTTGCAGACGTCCTCATAATGCATGATGTTGATGGATGGGCACTTCTGCCACCCGTCGTGTTGCGACAGAACATCTACACGGACCCGCGAAAACCAGTGGCAGTCCAAGCGGGGCTGAAGACTTTCGGAGCCCCTGATGAAAACTCCCCAGTCATGTTCACGACGAACTTTGCCCTCACATACTACACGGTAGAGTCAGACATAGAATCCCAAAAAATAAGCACTTACCTACTAGTCATCGACACAGAGGGAATAGCCGTAGACAGCGCCGTTGCAGGAAGAAAACTCACGGCGGAAAAAGTCGCTGACGCCTTAAAAGCTTCAGGCATTGAAAGCAAAGTCAAGCACAAGAAACTCCTGATCCCCGGAAAAGCAGCACGCTTGAGCGGCGAAATCGAGGAACTCAGCGGCTGGCAAGTTCTAGTAGGACCCCGCGACTCATCAGACATTGGAAAGTATCTGAGGGAAAAGTGGCAAGGCCAGAATTAGCCTTCATCTTTCTTTGGGAGCACCGCGCGATTTTGACTTGCGCTGCTGCTTAATGTAATCTTCAGGCGTCGGAAAAACTTCAAGAATCTTTTCAAAACGCTTCTTAGCATCAATGCTGTGCTGAAGTGCCACGAAGCCTCGTGGACTATTGAAGTTTTCAATATCGCCATCCGGCCTTTTCCTTGAAATCCTTATGCACTCGTCCACAATGCAATTCAGGACGCATGCTCCACAATAAATGCAAAGCTCCCGGGTTAGTCCAACTTCTCCCGTCTTCCAAAACAAGGCGCTGGTCGGACAGGCCTTTATGCAAAGCTTACACTCAAGACCTTTGCAGGTTCTTTTGTTAATGGTCATGGTTCCCTCGGAAAAGAACTCCTTCACGCCCAACGGTGCAAGAAGCTTTTCCCTCTGCCTTTTTTTCTCCTCTTCAGATGTCTCCGTTAAGATCTGAAAAATATCGGCGCCTGAAAACTTGCCGGGCCTGCTTTCCTTTGGCATTTACTTCCTCTTTGGGCCACACTATGCCATGACAATCTATAACGTTCGTGAATTATAACTACTTATCTCCAACGTGTAATCAGACCGCCCACGCTGCAAATTGGCAGGTAAGGGAGACAGTCCTGGCAAAACCGGTGCTGCTCTGTTTCAACGGAAAGTGTTAAATTCCCTTAAACTTGAAATAGGGAAGCAGGTCACAAACATGAAACCATACGGAATTGGGCTTATCATATTATTGATTTCGTTCGTCGTGGCCACATATACAGTCTATGTATCATACAACTATCTCGCGAATCCCCCCCAAAGCGCTGGTGAAGCAACGGCAAGGATTGACGAACTAAAAACTGCAACACTGCTTGGACTAATCGCTCAAATCATAGGAATAGTAGGCATACTGGTATTTCTAGTTGAATTCGTGAAACACCAACACGCGATCTCATCGACAAAGGGTACTTCGCCGCCTCCATAAGACACTGATCATCAACACTGCTCAAACAACCGTAACAATGCGGATCAACTCATAGTCAATTCATCAAAAGAAATCCATTCCTTTGAAACTATTCGCTGTTAAAGTGCCTGAAACAGGCAAAGACTATCGTATTCCACGCACTGCCTTTTGGGAATCTCCAAGAAACCTAATCGTTACCCAAATACTATAGGAGAATATCAAGTCATGATGGAAGAAGCTGCACGGTCTCATAAGGCACGTGCTTGCTTCCGATTCATGCAGATGTCAGACCTCGCATTTCAGGAAGCGAGCGCGAAGGCGCCCTAGTTAGGGCCGTAATTTAAATCAATAGTGCAAGAGAGGGTTCTGGTAACTTTTCGTCTGTTTGAGGGTTCATGGTAACTATCGTCAGATGCTTTAGATTCAGGAAACATCTTCATGAATTGAGATGGATTTTCTCGTACCATGTTTTCAAAAAGCTTAGGGTTTAATCTGTAGCGCGCGCTACGCGAGTACAAAGCCTATGGGGCGTACTACTACGATAAATTCATCAAAAAGCCATTCTAGCTTCTCTTTTTTCTTTTTCTTCCTTTTCACTGCAACCCAACAAAATCACCTAGTTTATTTCTTAGGAACTCAAGAGCGTAAATCGAAACATTTCTCCATATAAACTTCAAAACTTCAATTATCATTAATCGATTTTTCACAGGACTCCTATCGTCATACATGGTGTTCGCCGTACGAACAATGTGGAATTAGACGTTTTTAGTCGCCAAACGAAAGTTTACAGGGAGAACAACCAAACGGAGAGTTTACAGAACCCAAGAGAGTAAAACTTAAATTAGAGACTACAAATTCCATGCTAGGTTTACAAGTCATTGAGTGAAAATATGATGAATAGACATCAATTTCAAGTATTGCTAAAAGTGTCTTTCGTTGTCGCAATTATAATATTCTTCAATGCAATATTTTCAGATTTTTCCGTGAGAATGTATTACAGCAGCACAAACTGGTCGGTTCAAATCATCATTGGTTTGCTTGCGATAGTTCTCATTACATTTGCCATAATGGTACTTTTGTTTATGGTACCAGAGCTGAGAAGAGCATTTTCGCATATGTCTGGAATCGATAAAGATAACTGATTTCTCGCCACCGAATCTGCAACATCGAAATCGAACACCGTCAGACGCAACAGAACCCGACCTATCAGAAGATTTATCCTTCAAGTTTACAATGTAATTATCAGAGATCCTGATGCAGATACAAGAGATGCAAATTGAAGTCAATCGGTTTTTAGAGTCTTTGAATGTTGACACACGAGGTATCATTGTTGCCAATTGTCGGGACGACATAGCAAAGGCTATTGGACTATACATTAACGGCACGATTCCTATCTTGAATCTGAAAGTCAATGCAGCTTTCGGGAACGTGCTCGTAAACAAGGATTATTTGAACAGAACTCTAACCTACGATGAACAGAGGTTCGTGTTGGCACATGAAACTTCTCACATCTATCTTAATCATGTTGTACCTCGTGCTATTGATAGATTCATCGCTGAACTCATAAGAAACTATGACCGCGATGTTCACGCCTTTATAAATACGGCAAAAGTGTTTTTGTATCTACTCAATATCCCGCTCCCGTTGTCTGCCATCGTTAAAGAGCAAGAAATAGCTGCCGATGTCAGAGCAATATCTCTAACAGGAAATGAGAATGCTGCTATCAGTTGTTTAACCAAACTTGTTGATGGAAATCTAGATGCCTACTCCCATACTTGGGAAGCACTCGGTGTCAAAATGCCTGTTATGACTATGCGAGAACGTATCCAAGAGATACAGCGAAGATTATACAGTCTAAATCAATATGGAAGACCAAACCATCTTCATGTCTGAAATCATCCAACGAAAGTTAACAGCTAAATCAACCCGACGACAAGTTACCAGAACCCAAGAGAGCACATCTTAAGAATGAGTTATGCTCTAGTATGTCTGAACGAATAAGCTAGGCGTACTTACATGTCGTTCCTCAAGAAGTTCAAGGACAGAGTGACGTCGCCGAAGGCGAGGATTTCGTTACAGCTAAACAAGAGTAGCTTCGTCTTGGGAGAAAACGCTGAAGTTACTCTAGCCGTTAGCTCAGATGAAGAATTCGACTCTAAGGAAATAAGATGCGAAATCCAATGCGTCGAAGAAGCGAAGAGAGTCAAGTATGTGTATGACTCAGTAGTCAATCGCAACGTGTTAAGGGAAGTTCAAGAGTCTGCAACCCTCTATTCCTCAAAACCATCAGCAAGCGGTCCGCTGCACATATCCCAAGGTTTCTCACAGGCTTTCCCGCTGAACATAAGCATTCCTGCCGGCGGAAGGCCAACCTTCCAAAGCATTGACTCAAGAGTATCATGGTCTGTGAAAGGCGTAATCGCCATTGAGGGGAGACCAGATGTGGCGAGCTCGGCAATGGAAATCCAAGTATCCCAAGGAGCCGCAGCGCAGGTCATCAAGGAAAAGGAAATCATCCGCGAGGTCGTCATGATACCATGTAAATACTGTGGAGCCTTGATGCCTCAAACAGATACGGTCTGCCCAAACTGTGGAGCAAAAAGAACGGGTTAGACCCGCACGCTCCGCAGAAGCTTACCGGGCTAGCAGGAAGTTCATAACCGAGTTCACGCAATTCCTGAAAGCGTAGGCTGGAACAAGAATGTGGGAGTCCACCGTAATTCTGGACGGAAAAGAAGTGTTCAAAGAGGCTGTCCACACGAAAACCAAAGATGACAATTGTGGCCGATCCACTTGGGGAGCCAAAAATGAGAGTTCAAAAATAGCGCGTGTTCATTGACTCTTCAGAAACGTAACGAAGCACAAATACAAATATATGCGTAAACCTAATGGACAGACAACGTGGGTGAGCAGGGTGTCCGATAAAGTCGGAATGGCTGTAGTTGGAGTTGGCTTCGTAGGCGGGCAAGTACACGTTCCCAGTTTCAAGAAGATTGAGGGTTCTGACCTTGTGGCCTTGTGCGATACCATAGAGCAGAGGGTGAGGCCCTTCTCCGAAAAGTACGGCGTAAAATACTATTTGGATTTTGACAGGCTTCTGGAAGATCCAAAGGTTGAGGCAGTGGTGTTGGCTGTTCCCACGCCTTTCCATTTCGATTTGGCTATGAAAGCGATCAGGAGTGGCAAGAGTGTTCTGTGTGAGATGCCATTGGCCCCGACAATAGATCGCGTCAGGGAACTCCAGAAGGCTGCTGAAAAGGCTCAGGTGCTGTTGATGCCTGATCTTCAGTTTAGATTTGCACCGATATACACCAAAACGAAGGATATGGTGGACTCTGGAGCGATCGGTAAGCCTATTGCACTCCATTTTCGAGAGTTCATTCCTGCAACGAGCCTTGCAGAACAGTGGCCTGCAGGGTCTTGGGCTTGGAACATTGAGAGAAGCGGCGGCTATCCAGATTTCACACTGTCTGTTTGGTCCATCGACATGATCAGATGGATGTTCAAATGCGAGATAGAAAACGTTGAATGGATGACCAACTACCCCAAGCTTGAGAAGTACGGAGGAATATTGGGTTACAACACCATGGGTCTCATGAAACTCTCAAATGGTCTCGTAGGTTCATTACATTACAGCGCCTCTGTGAATCCCTCAGCAAGCACTAGCAGGTTAGAAGTGTATGGAGACAATACAAACGTCCTCCACGCTATTTGGAACAACAAGATAGTTCTCTACAGACCTGATCAGGAGCCTCAGGAATTAGAGATTCCAGTCAAAGGGGCAAGCGCTTGGGGACACCGCCAGATAGACACCCATTTCATCGATTGCCTCCTTAACGACAGGACACCTTTGGTAACGGTAGAAGACGCCATAAAAGCTCAAGAGATCGCACAGAGAATCACAAAGAACGCGAAATAGTCTAAGCCCTTGAGCTCCGGACGGCAATTTTATAACCGAGTTTATTCTCCTTTGTTTCGGTGGGAACAAGAATGTGTGAATTCAACGTTATTCTCGACGGAAAGACCGTGTTCAAAGACGTGGTCCACGCTAAGAGTGAAGGCAAAAGTGTGGCTGTCAAAGATGTGCTTGGCGAACCTAAAGTGTTCAAGAACTGCAGAATTGTAGAAGTTGACGTAAACGCCAAACGACTTGTGCTTTCAAACCTCTAGATCTGTCAAAAGATAATGGTTAGCAAAACAGAAAGACCACTGCCTGAGGATTTTGAGCAGTCAGGGTGCCCGATATTATTATTCGCGCATTGGTAATCTTTTTCATTTCGAACCGAAAGTGTCTCCTGTTCTGGCATTTTCTAGGACGTCGACATTGTTCTGGGCATATGCATTATCGAAAGTTTAAAATCGAATATGCCCTTAGGCAATACTATCACTGGTGTCTAATATGGAACCCTTTTCGTGGTGGAATGAGAAACAGAAAAAACTGATGGCCGACGCAAAGACTTTTGCGGAGGCGAACCTGCCTAGAGGCGAGGAAGTTTTCTGGACCAAGAAGTTTCCATTTGACCTGCTGCGCCAAGTCGCCCGCAAAGGATGGTTCGGCGCGGTTATTCCGGAGCAATACGGCGGCATGAACGCAGGAGTGACTGGCGTGGCGATCGTCGCTGAAGAATTGAGTCGAATAGGCTCGGCCTTGGGCGAAGCCTATTCGGTCTCCATGTTTGGTGGTGTAGAGCAGCTTCTAGCATTCGGTACTGAGGATCAAAAAAAGAAGTGGTTACCGAAAATAGCCAAGGGCGAAATCGTAGGCGCAGTCTGCATCACGGAACCGTTTGTTGGGTCTGACGCAGCGGGCATCGAATCAACAGCCAGACGAGAAGACGGTGATTACCTACTGAATGGCAAGAAACGGTTCATAACAAATGCCGGATTAGCGGACATCTACGTGGTATATGCCAAGTCGAGTGAGAAACCTGAGGACAAGAGCAAGTATCAGCATCTTACAGCATTCTTGGTGGAGAAGGGAACTGGAGGCTTCTCGGTCGAGAAAATCAATGAGCTGTCTGGATGGTTCGGCTTGCCGAACGGTTTCTTGGATTTTGACGAGGTGAGAGTTCCTGCCGCAAACACAATAGGCAAAGAAGGCGACGGCTGGAAAGTCATGATGGCAGGCCTAAACTTTGAACGCACAGTCTACTCCGCAGGAATGCTAGGCCCCATTCGAGAGTCAATCCGCTACGCATCAGCATACGCGCAGAGGCGAATGCAATTCGGCAAACCCACAGCGGACCTTCAAACAAACCAGTTCAAAATAGCCGACATGTTTGCAGGTTTGTACACGTCACGTTTGCTCGTCTATCATGCGGCCCATCTGCTCGATGAGCACAAGGATGCAATGGTGGAGGCTGCGACGGCCAAGTTATTCACGTCTGAAATGTACGAGAAACTGATCAGCGATGCCATTCAAGTTATGGGAGGCGATGGCTGGACCCGCTTCTACCCGGTTGAAAGCTACTTGAGAGATGCCAAGGTAAATCAGATTGGAGCTGGAACCAACGACATCATGAAACTGGTCATATTCAGAGGCGGACTGAAAGCATTGGGCAAAGACCTCAAGATGCCCCGTAGGCGGTTACATGAAAAACTAGGCGTCCCAATATCAACGGCTGAGCCACTGCCAAAGCTGGAAACAAGCGAAGAAAACATGCTGAAAGCCTTGGCCGAAGATTATCAAGTGAACCCGGGCCTCTTCATGAGCCGAGAGGACCTAAAGGAAAGACTGACAGACTCTGATGATGGAAGGCTCGACAAGCTTCTGACAAGTCTCGAAGAAAAAAGCTTGGTTAGACTCTATCGCGATCAACGTGGGGCAATAACGCTAGCTAAGGCCACATACAAGGGACTGCGCAAAGCGGGACCGCTTGAGAACTACAAGTGGTATCCTGATTGGCTTAGCAAAGAATTCATCTTCTAGAGTCTAATCGCATTTCAAACTCGAAGGTGAATACAGCAACAAAGCTCACAACGTGCACTGAGAGAATGATGCCAGATCCCCTAGGGATTCCATTTCTTGAAAATCCCCCTCTTTCTAACCCAGAACCATAATCCCATGTAGAGCAAAAGATAGACCGTAACACTCACTCCAAATATCGCCGGTACATCAAAACCGAAATTCTCAACAAGCATTAACACTCCAATTCCGACAAACGGGGCCGCAAAGAACCCTACAGCAAACAAGAGAAAAGGAACAACCACCGCTCGGACTCGGGCCTGCTTCCTTGAGAAAAATACACCTATGAACAAACACAACAATATCAGACTAATCGCCGAAACCCACCGTATCATAATGTCAAACCCGCTTCCCACCACGCTTAACAGCCGAAGAAGCCATAAAGATAGAAAGACAACAAAGGCCAACATGCATGCCCACAACAGTTTTGTTAAACTCATGGTGCTCTCCAAAAGCACTCTCCGAGCTAACTACTTAAAACTTCACATGGAGTTAGAATCCGATTCGTCATCTGAACGATGCTTTCCTTCAATTTTGGTTAGCCACACCTATTCCGCAAGATCCAAAAACAGATTAGGAGTACTACTCCCGATATTTCTGCTTGAAGAGACATCAATTGTCAAGAATTTCTACTTCTTTTTGAGTTGGCTTTCTTCCTTCTGAACCATGATCATGAAGCTCTATGTAGATTTCCCAGTATTCATCATGAAGACGAATATCATCTCTAACGCGGTCCCAAATCTCAACTAGGAACTTCTGTGTCATGCGAAAAGATGCTGAAAACCTGACCAACGAAAAAAGCTGTTCGAGTTGATAATGCTTCCGAAGTTCTCGGGCAAGTTCCACAAATCTGTTCTTTCCATTTGATTCTTCGAGTTTTGAAGTCATCAAGAAAGGGTCCCGACATTCAACTTTCTAAAGAATAACTTTTATTTGAGATTTGCCAGATTATGCAGCCACAAGAGAAATGGCGCGTGCTATTGCCGGACAAAGAGAATGTTTTTGAAGGAGCGCGCGCGAGAGTGAGCGTGAAGTTTCTTATGTTCTGGGTCCCTACGTTTTCAGCGGTGAAGTTGACACCCCTAACGTACACGTTTGTGTTAGTGACTGCTCTAACGGAAAGATCGCTCGTGAATGCGAGAGATGGTCCCGCTGAAGCCTTCTGCTCAAAATAGTTGACTATACTGCTTGCCCAGGCAACGCTTTGTTCAACACGGGCGACGACAATCGTGGAAAAATCAAAAGAAAAAGATCCAATAGCCCCGCAGATCCGAGCCTTTCTTGTGGGCTCGATACTCTTTCTCAAGGGGGTACTTGTGTGGGTGACTTCTCCACTATGTGGGCGGTTCGAATTCCACCCCTTGGTGTGCGTTCTTTTCAGCTGTTTGGACTGTACTATGGAGAACAGGGGGAAAGGAGTACTTATATCATTCTCGGTTTTCTCAACTCAGCATGGGACTGCTCAATGGTCAAGGCACCGGCAAAGAGCGGTTTCTTCGCCACAAAGGGGCTGGCTCGTGTTCCTATCGACTGTGCGCTCGAATGACTTACTTCCTTCTATACCTTAGGTTTGACTTCGAAGATCTCTGTTTTCATCTCTGAATTGCGTAGTTTCCTGATTCGAGTGGGTAATATTCTAGAGTGTTGTTGCAGGCTGGGTCCGGTCCAACTTCTTTCATTGTGTTTTCCACAGCTTGTTCTATTGTTTGTTTTTCGGTGATCAGATGCTGGAGTAGGCATGTCGTTGCTGCGTCTGTGCGGCCTGCTGATACTGAGCTGTTCCAGCTTATGTAGGCCTTAGCTCCGTTTTCTATGAATGCTCCCGCCATGTCTGTGTATGTTAATCCATTGCAGCCCATCATAATAACGATCGTGCTATTGAATTTTCCCTCCATACTTGACCTTACAAAGTCTGGATTGATTCCAAAGTAGTATGGAGGCTGCATCGTAAAGGCGACGCTTGTTAAGCTGTCGGTCAATTGTTCCTGCACATATTTGAATTTGCTGTAGTATTCTGAAGTGAAGAGACATACAGGCGGATAATTTCCTTGAAACAATGCGGAATGAACCCTTAGAATGATTATTTTGTACCCATGTGCTGGCAGGTTTCTGTAAAAATCTACTGTTACTTGTTCGCCTGAATAATAATCCACGCTATAATTCGCCTGTTCCAGTATTCCTGTAGTCGTTTGGATGAAGGTCTGATTTGGAAATGTGAGGCTTACCTGGTCCACTATGGCAGCCCAGAGATCAGGGTTTGGGTTCTCCGGCTTGAATTGCAGAGTTGGTCCGCTGAAGCTGAGACCAGGGGACGAATTTAGAATCGTGTAGCCGAAGTAGACAGAAAAAGCAGCCGCGAGTAAAATGATGGCCAGGAATATGGCTGTAGCTATCCGTCTTTCCTTGTCCTTTTCGGCTCTCATTTGAGCCTTGGTTCCTAAAGGCTTCTTTTTGGTCATTGCCCTCAACTCCTAATCTCAAGAAAAAAGGGGTTGGGATTGAGCGGACTGCTGCTCATTGCTTCTCTTTTCTGCGCTTAACACGCTTGACAGAGATGGCTGTTACAACTGCTGCGATTGCGATTGTTGAGGCTAAACCAACGTAGGGAGCCAGTAAACCAAGCTTATCAACAGGAATAACTACCCCGCCTACACATTGTCCCCATGTATAGTATGCCGTGTAGTTTTGGGGTGAGCAGGATGGGGAAACCGTTATATCCAGGGTTGTCGCGCCTGTGTTCCATTGCATGAACAAGTGACCAAGATCGTCCATGTCCGGAACAGTAAATGTGTGGGTTCCTGCTAAGCCGGTGAAAGTATAAGGTGTAAACGCGCCGCGCGGGCCACCATCCATCCATACCCAGACAATTGGATCCGTTCTTTCAATGAAACACCAAGCGCCTATGGTGACACTATAGGACGCTGGTCCAAAAGCATAAACCTTGTGGTCATCTGAGCCTACGAAGACTGTGCCGTCACCAACGGCAGGAGAAGAGTGCACCGCACCGCCAGTTGCATATTTCCATATGAGAGCGCCGGTAGAGGCGTCCAAACAGTATACATCGCCGTCAGTTGAGCCTACGAAGACCTTCGTAGTACAAGCAACAGCAGGAGAAGAAGAACTGCCCAAGCCTCCGGTTGCGTAGCTCCATATGAATGCGCCCGTTGCGGCGTTCAAAGCGTAAACCCTATTGTCAGCTGAGCCCACGTAGACGACACCACCAGCAACAGCAGGAGAAGAAAACACACTACTGCCTGTTGTGTAGTTCCATACTTGCGCGCCCGTTGCGGCGTTCAAAGCGTAGACCTTGCTGTCAGCTGAGCCCACGTAGACGACACCACCAGCAACAGCAGGAGAAGGTAAAACGTAACTGCCTGTTCTGTAGCTCCATATGAATGCGCCCGTCGCAGCGTTCAAAGCGTAGACCTTGCCGTCATATGAGCCCACGTAGACGACACCACCAGCAACAGCAGGAGAAGATAACACCCAATCGCCTGTCGTGTAGCTCCATATGAATGCGCCCGTCGCAGCGTTCAAAGCGTAAACCCTATTGTCAGCTGAGCCCACGTAGACGACACCACCAGCAACAGCAGGAGAAGAACGTACGTTATTGCCTGTTGTGTAGTTCCAGAGAGTTTGGTTTGTGTTTGGCGCAATTGAAGTATAATATCCGGTGTGCGTCAGGTCATGGTGAAACATCGGCCACCAGTCCGTGGGATCCACGGTAGACTGTGACCCAAGAAGTCCGGGGCTGCCATGAGAATCGGCTGCTCCATAGAAAGCACTCAAGGAAAACACCGACACCAAGAACAACACGACAAGGACGAAACTAACAATTGCTTCTCTTTTCATTTTCTTGAACCCTTCCCCTTTTCTTCCATCTGCCTCAGAAGAAGAGGCGCCAAACCGTCAGAGACTCCAGCTCATCGGCTTCTGAGATGCTCTCTGCAGAAGCCAGCCAAGCTGCTATGAAAGTTTGCCTCTCCCCTAACTCGCTAGTTGTACCTATGAGGCTATTTATGATTTATGGAAAAATGTTTCATACACCTTCAGATCGAACAATCAGAAGCCACGCCAGAATGACTCCATGGAGAACACACTGAGGAAAATCGGCTGGTTCTGTTCATGACAACAAAAGCGCGCCTGCGTGAAGGTGGCCAATATGCTTTGCTCGTCCCCCCTCCCAACCTATTATTCTTCTAACTTCATTCACTTTTCGCTTCAACACGAAGGGCATATTCTTATTCGCTCGGCATGAAGCACGCGTTACGCGTCTTGCTTAAACTTCAGTTGTGAGACAGCAGGCAGCATCGCCGGCGCTTACGCCAAAAAACCACGCGCCCCTGAGGATGACCCGCTCAGCGCGCGCGCTTCTGTGCGCTCTTATCATCGTATATGTTATAGTACGTCACTACGGCTAGATACTCGAATGTGTATATCATTTTGTTTGTTTTTGTAAACCGATTGTTTCTGTCGTTATTGTCACAAATTGAAATGGCAGCTGTCCACGCCAAAAGCTTTGTTGGGTTTGGAAAACCTTTTTAGCAATATTGCTGACTTACTAGTTTCTTACTTGAAAAGGTGTAAGTATTGACTGAAATCAAGAGGATTACGGTTTTGGGCGCAGGCTTGATGGGTCACGGAATCACTCAAGTAGCTGCCCAAGTTGGCAAGTACGAGGTTTGCATGCGCGACATCGACCAGAAATTCGTGGACAGCGGCATGACCATGATACGTGAAAGTCTCCAACGCTTCGTCAAGAAAAACCAGCTTGCAGAAGCTCAGATGAACGAAATCCTGGCAAGAATTCACCCAACCCTTGATCTCAAAGAAGCAGTTTCGAAGGCTGACCTGATAATTGAAGCCGCACCAGAAAACGTTGAATTGAAGAAAAGCATTTTCCGCGAAGTGGACAACTATGCACCATCACATGCGATAATAGCTTCAAACACGTCGTCAGTAAGCATCACAGAGCTCGCCTCAGCAACGAAGAGGCCTGAAAAAGTCTGCGGGATGCATTTCTTCAACCCACCGCAACTCATGAAGCTCGTCGAAGTGATAAAAGGGGCAAAGACTTCTGACGAAACTGTGCACACCATTTTGGAAGTGTCGCAGAAGATGGAAAAGGAGACAGTTCTTGTCAAGAAGGATTGTCCAGGCTTCATCGTGAACCGCATACTGATTCCCGCTTTGAATGAAGCGGCGGAACTGTATTGGGAAGGCATTGCCGACAGAGATGACATCGACAAGGCCATCAAGCTCGGCTTGAATTGGCCCATGGGCCCGCTCATGCTCTTGGATTACATAGGCTCTGACACCACGTTAGCCATCGCGGATGTGCTCACGAAGGAGTTGGATCCAAAGTTTCATCCCAGCACTGGCCTAAAACAAATGGTCAAGGCTCAACTGCTCGGAAGGAAAACAGGAAAGGGCTTCTACGACTGGACGCAGAAGTGAGGTAAGGTGAAGACCGATGACGTTTAAACTCACGCTCTACGAAAAGAGTGAAAGAGTAGCCACAATCACGCTCAACAGGCCGGAAGCGCTGAACGCCTTCAGCAAGGAAGTTGTCGATGAAGTCATGCAGGCAGTGGAAGATGCAAAACACGATGATAATATCGGAGTCGTCGTTCTGACAGGTGCCGGAGAAAAGGCGTTCTCAGCCGGTGCGGACATAAAAACAATGATAGGAATGAATGCGATCAAGGCAAGAGAACTGTCGCTGATGGGTGAGAAGCTCTGTCTCGCACTAGAGAACTTGGAGAAGCCTGTCATCGCCGCATTAAACGGGTATGCTCTCGGCGGAGGCCTTGAAGTTGCCATGGCTTGTGACCTTAGGATCGCTTCGGAAAATGCTCGAATGGGACAAACCGAGATTAACATTGGTTTGATACCTGGATGGGGAGGGACTCAAAGGCTCACTCGCCTGATAGGCAGAACGAAAGCGAAAGAACTCGTGTTCACGGGAAGAATTATCGATGCAAAGACCGCCGAACAGCTGGGCATAGTGAACATGGTTGTTCCCCCTGATAAGTTCAAAGAAACGGTGCGGCAATTTGCTCTAGATTTGGCCGCAAAGGCTCCGGTGGCCATCAAAGTAGCCAAGGCACTGATCAACAAAGGCGCAGACATAAGCTTGGACTCCGCACTTGCGCTGGAACGCGAGGGCTTCGCCGTCGTGGCCTCCACAGAAGACTTGCAGGAAGGCGTAAGGGCCTTCACAGAAAAGAGGAAGGCCGTATTCAAAGGCAAATAGCTGGCACTACTCAGTCAATTTTACAAGGGACTGGATAGCTCATGAAAGCCGTAATCTTCGGCCCGCCAGGATCGGGCAAAGGCACTTACGCATCACGGTTACACGACGTGCTGGGCGCAGACGTAGTTTCCATGGGAAACATTTTCAGAGAGATAATGAAGGAAAATATCCCCTTAGGCAAGAAAGTCAAAGACTTCGTGGAAAAAGGGTCGCTTGTCCCAGACGATGTCGTAATCGAAATCTTGAAGCAACGCTTAGCCAAGGCTCCTTCCAAGAAGGGTTTCATACTGGACGGCTTTCCACGCACAATTGAACAAGCCAAAGCTCTGGACAACATCGCCAAGATGGACGTTATAATTCAGCTCACTGTGCCAGATTGGATAATCATCGAACGTCTATCCACACGCAGAATATGCAAAAGCTGCGGTGAAGTCTACAATATCCGATATTTGAAGCCGAAGGTGGAGAGCATATGCGACAAATGTGGCGGACAACTCTACCAACGTTCAGATGACACCGCGGGAGTCATAAAAGACAGAATCATGGTCTACGAACGCCAAACGCAACCGATTCTGCGCCATTATGCCCAACAGAAAACACCTCAGGTAGAGTTCAAATGTGAACGATTAGACATGCCCCCTGAAACGGCTGTTGAAGAAATCCTGAAAGGATTAAGAAAACTGAAGCTTGCCTGACAGAAGCGCACCCGCTATCTAGCATTTGGCTGACGTGACCTGTCGCGTTCGAAGCTTTCTGCTGCAGCATCAGAGGATTGAATATGGTGGACTTGCAAGTTGTCGCATGAAGAAAAGAGGGGAGTTCAGATTGCTAGACCCTTTGTGTGGAGTGGTTCCGCATGCAGTCCTACGAAAAGTTTAGTGATCGCCCATCTCCTTCTTGAAAACTTCTGCGAGGTCTTGTCCCCAATTGTTGATTGCTTCCAGTTTTCCGATGAAGAATCTGAGCACCGGTGGTTCTTCCACGAATTTTAGGCCTTTAATTAGGTCTCTATGCTTGTAGAGCCATTGTATCCTGTCGATTGCATATTCGATGTGTGATATTGAGTAGACTCTTCTCGGCAATGCGAGCCTGCTCAGTTCCAAGTCAGCGTAGACTTCCTTTCCGTCCTTGTCCCTTTCCATTGAGATTGTGCCTCTTTCCATGGCTCTGATTCCTGAGGTTATGTATAATGCTGCTGTCAACGCTCCCGCAGGATACTCTGATTGGGGGATTTGAGGCACGAATTTCTTCGCATCTAAGTGGCAGGCCAATCCGCCTGGCGGAGTGAGGGCAGGGATTCCTGTTTCACAGAGTTTGTTGACGAAGTATTTTATCTGTTCTACTGAACAGCCGGCAACGTCAGGATCAACCATTTCTCGCATTCCGACTGCCATGGCTGCAACTTCTCTTTGGGACATGCCGCCGTAAGTGTAGAAGCCTTCGTACACTGGGAGCCAGGGTGATATCATTCCGAAATACTTCTTGTTGTTCGTTGCTATGCAGCCGCCTCTGACGCAAGTGTTCTTCCTGCCGCTCATGTAGAATATGTCTGCGAGGCTGCACATTTCTTTCACTATTTCTGCAACGGTCTTGTTTTCGTATCCTTTTTCCCTTTGTCTTATTAGATAGGCGTTTTCGCAAATCAGGCTTCCATCAAGCACGAGTGGAATGCGATGCTCGACGCAAATCGCCTTGATTTCTTTCAGGTTTTTCATCGAAAAGGGTTGTCCACCAAGCAGATTCGTCGTGGCTTCCATTCGAACAAACGGTATCTTTGCCTTGCCGTACTTCTTGATCGTGTTTTTCAACTTCTGCGGGTCCATGTTGCCCTTGAAAGGATGAGTGCTTGCCGTCTTCAATGCTTCATCAGCATAGATTTCCAAGCATGTCGCTCCACCTGTGACTTCAATGTGCACCTTTGTGGTTGTGAAATGATAGTTCGTTGGGACCACGTCGCCTTGCTTGGCGAATACTTTGGATATCAAATGCTCTGCCGCTCTACCCTGATGGACATTCATTACATGCTTGTACCCTAAGACATCCTTCACCGAATCGGCGAAATCGTAGAAAGTCATGCTGCCTGCGTAGGCATCGTCAACTGTCATCATAGCAGCGAACTGATTGTCACTCATGGCGTTGACGCCGCTGTCCGTGAGCATGTCGAGAAATATGTCCTTAGTCTTGAGCTGGAATGTGTTGTATCCTGCTTCTTCCATGGCCTTGAGCCGTCGCTCAACAGGCTGTAAAGTGATCTTCTGTATCATCCTCGTCTTGTGCATCTCTATGGGGATTTCTTTCCCGTTCGACAGTTTTATTGACATTGTAACATCCTCGGTTTTTGTTGCCTCTATCGAGGCCCGTTTTTATAATGCTTTCGGTTCACGATTTCTTTTTGTTTCGAGCAACCAAAAGTTATATGTGAAAGGTTAAGTTATGGAAAACTTCCCGAGTGTCGGAGAGAAACTCGTTGCCTGATCCGCGTGTGCTATTACGTGACGAGCCGGGCAAACTAGTCCTTTTGCTCGGCAACGAGGCCATCGCAAGAGGCATCTTGGAGGCTGGCGTAAGCGTCGTAACAACTTACCCTGGCACCCCAGCGTCCGAGATAGGAGATTCAATCTCGGCCATTGCTGCGGAAGCAGGCATCTACATGGAATATTCTACCAATGAAATCGTTGCCACAGAAGTTGCAGCTGGGGCAGCAAACTGCGGGGTCAGAGCCCTCACGGCCATGAAGCACGTTGGCCTGAATGTTGCTTCAGACCTGCTCATGACCCTGGCTTATGCGGGCGTCAGAGGAGGTTACGTTATAGTCACCGCAGATGATCCAGAATGCTACAGTTCACAGAATGAACAAGACAATCGGTTCTACGCTTTGCTTTCAAACCTGCCTTGCCTAGAGCCCTCCGACCCTCAAGAAGCCAAAGACATGACGGTTTCGGCTATCGAGATCTCGGAAAAGCTTGAATTGCCCGTGCTATTAAGGACGACGACGCGAGTAAGCCATACTCGAGGTCCAGTGTCTTATGGTAGTCTTAGGAAGACCAATTTGAAAGGATTATTTGTCAGGGACCTGAAACGTCTTGTGATGGTTCCAGCTAACTCCAGGCCGAAACACGAAGTGCTCTTGCGGAATGCAGAAAAGGCTAAAGAGATCAGCGAAAAGTCTCCTTACAACAGGATCGTCCATGAGGGAAGACGCGATTTTGGCATAATATCGTCAAGCTCAGCTTACAACTGTGCGGTAGAGGCCACTAACCTGCTCGGTCTGGATTCAAGCATCCTGAAGCTTGGCATGACCCACCCCCTACCGGAAAAATTAATCGGGGAGTTTCTCCGCAGGCATAAGAGAATAGTTATCGTTGAAGAACTGGAACCTTACTTGGAGACGCAGATAAAAGCAATCGCAAAAGACTACGCCCCCAACGTTGAGATACATGGTAAAACCACAAAGGTCTATTTTCCAAAGGAAGGAGAGCTTTCAACGCGCAAAGTTGCGACAGCCTTGGCCGAAATAGCCGACATGAAACTGCCGATAGATTTTAGAAGGATTGACGAAGAATACCGAAAAGTCGCAAAGGACTTGCCTGCGAGACCACCTATATTGTGCGCTGGCTGTCCCCATCGAGCATCGTTTTATGCCATTAGGAAGGCCGCGGGAGAAAAGGCAGTTTACGCGACGGACATTGGCTGCTATGCACTCGGGATTGCTCCCCCGCTAAGCGTGGGGGACATCATGATATGCATGGGAGCAAGTGTGGGCATGGCTGAGGGAATATGGAAGGCGACAGGTGCAGATACGTTGGCAATAATCGGAGATTCAACGTTTCTGCATGCAGGAATTCCCGGTCTCATAAATGCCGTGTACAACAATCACAAGATCACCGTGGCTATCTTGGATAACCTTACAACGGCCATGACGGGGCATCAGCCTCATCCTGGCACCGGCACGACAGGCATGGGCGAACCCTCATTGAAGGTTGACATGGCGAAGGTTGCTGAAGGATGCGGAGTCAAATTTGTGAGAGTCGTAGATCCATTCAAAACCAAAGAGGCCACGATGATTCTTAGGGAGGCACTGAAGCAAGAGGGACCCTCAGTAGTGGTGCTTCGGGCGCCATGTACGATGATAGATGCAAGGGAAAAAAGACACAGAGGCTTCAAGATCGTACCTTGCAGGATATCGGAGAAATGCACGAATTGCATGACTTGCATCAACCTTCTCAGCTGCCCGGCGCTGTTCCTTGAAAACGGAAAAGTGTGCATTGATGAGAACCTTTGTGCAGGTTGTGGTTTATGTGCCTCAGTGTGCCCATTCGCTGCTATCGAATCTGGGAGCTAGCAGTCATGGATGAATTTAACATTGTGCTGGTCGGTGTTGGCGGCCAAGGAACGATTCTTGCGGCTGAGATTTTGGGTGTAGCAGCCATTAAAGAAGGCTTGAATGTTAGGGTCAGCGAGATTCACGGCATGGCACAACGGGGAGGAGCAGTGACGTCCAACGTGAGAATAGGCGAGAAAGTCTTATCATCGACTGTTCTAGAGGGCCAAGCCGATGTCGTTTTGGGGTTTGAGCCTCTCGAAACAATACGGAACTTGAAGTTTGTCTCGGAAAAAACACTTGTGATAATGAGTGATGAACGAATTCCGCCAACCGAGCTTGCGGCAAAAAAGGTTGAATATCCTCATCTTGAGGAAATTGTGGAGAGAATTCACCTTTTCACGAAAAGATTGGTAATCGTACAGACAAAAAGGCTGGCTAAAAAAGCCGGAAGCATTTTGACTCGTAACGTTATCATGCTTGGGGCTCTGGAGGCGATTGGAAAAGTCCCTATCAAAACTGAAAGTCTCATGGAAGCTCTGAAGGAGCTAGTGCCTCCAGAGCATTTGGAAGCTAACCTTGAGGCGTTCAGACTAGGTTTTGAACACGTGAAGCAAAAAGACTAAGCCGTCTTAGCTTCTGAGCCCTTTTGTTTTTCACCTTCGAGAATCGTCTTCAGCATGCATTGGAATAGTTTCATGTCTGAGACGTTGACGATAGGAATCTGAAAGCTCTTGTCGATCTCCAGCATCTTCTCGTACTTCGGGTACTCAGCGTAGCAGATCTGGCTTACTGGGAACTCTTTCGTCTTTATTTCGTGCTCGAAGGATTTTTCGTAGACCTCTACGCATATCAGGTAACCGTTTATCCAGTATAGCCTGTTTACGCCATATGTCGCGGCGCAGTATGCGATGTTGTTGATTGAGCGTTTGTCTAAGCCCAGAATGGTGATTTTTCGCGTTGGAGAGATGTCAACTTGCATTTTTTCTTCATCCTTTGAAAGGACTGTTCAGTACTTCTTTTGCCTTGTTGCTTATGATCGGGCCGAGTCCATGTACAGTTTCAGTCCAGTCGTCGGTGTTCATCAGAGCGTTTATGGGAGTCTGGTAGGATTTGAGGATTGCTATTGCTTTTTCTCTTCCGATGCTGGGCAAGCTTGCGATGAAGTATACTTGGGCGTCGGATATGCTGTCCACTTTCTTGAACGCATGAACTGTGGGTGACCGTTTCTCGATGATTTGTTCCTGATGTGCGGCGACATAGAGGAAGTCTACGGTTTCCTTGTATGAGGTCGTGTTTACGATTGATATGCCGTTTCTTGCTAGGCTGAACATGGCTCCCCACACTGAGGCAGGCTGGATCCTGCTGTACTTGTAGATTATCGGTAGATAACCTTCTAGGAGGATCAAGGATTTCGGGTAGACCTCCTTCAATCTGAACAGTTGCTCGAAGAGGAAGCGTCGTGTCAGCGTGTAGACGAAGTCTTGGACGGTTTTCCGTTCGACTGCGCAAACGTCAGACAGGATGTAGTCGCCTTTCTCGAGTTGTTCAGTTTTGACGTTGACGCCGCGTTCCCTGAGCCCTTTGGCAATTTTGGGGGCTGAGTTGGCCTCTCGACTATCGATTATTATTGTAGGCTGTTCTTGCTCGTTTCTTTTCTTCTCTTTCAAATAAGGAAGCAAAGTTTCGGTTCCTGACAAACTTTCAGCTCCATGATGTAGAGTCGCATCTTCTAGGGACTATGCTGTTCGCTCATAGAAATAAGTGTTGAAAATGCAAATATCGAAAAGTTGGTGGAAACAGTGAAAATGAGAGATGGGAGTTTATGGTCCCTTCTTGGTGATCTCTTTCACGATGCCAGCTGCCACTGTAGTACCCATGTCTCGGACCGCGAATCGTCCAAGCTCTTCAAACTCTGAGAATGTTTCGAGTGCAATCGGGTGTAACGGCTCCATCTTCACTACTGCCGCGTCTCCAGTCTTCAGGAAGGTTGGTTTTTCTTCAACAACTTGTCCTGATCGCGGGTCGATTTTTCTTATCAGCTCGGTGAACTTGCATGCAATTTGTCCAGTGTGATAGTGAAGCACCGGCGTGTATCCTGCAGCGACGGCTGTCGGGTGATAGATGACGATTATTTGTCCGATGAATTCTTTGGCGACCGTAGGCGGGTTTGGAACGTGTCCGGCAACGTCTCCTCGGTGAATGTCTGTTTTGGCGATGCCTCTGATGTTGAAGCCTATGTTGTCGCCTGGTTCGGCTTTCGGGATTCTCTCGTGGTGCATCTCCAACGATTTTACTTCACCCTGTTTGTTGGACGGCATGAAGATCAGAATGTCGTTCTCTTTGACTACCCCAGTTTCGACTCTGCCAACTGGCACAGTGCCTACGCCCGTTATGCTGTAAATGTCCTGTATAGGAATTCGCAAGGGCTTGTTTGTGGGTTTTGAGGGCACTTCGAACACGTCAAGAGCTTCTATCAATGATGGTCCAGTATACCAGGGCATGTGCTCGCTTTTCTTCATCAGGTTGTCGCCTGTCCATCCTGAAGTTGGAACGAACGGTATCTTCTCAACCTTGTAGCCCACCATCTTAAGCATCCTGCCAACTTCGTTCTTGATTTCGTTATACCTCTCTTGGCTCCAATTGACCGAAACGTCATCCATCTTGTTTACTGCAACGATCAGCTGGCGCACACCTAAAGTGAAGGCTAAGAAGGCATGCTCGCGAGTTTGACCGCCAGGTCCGATGCCTGCTTCGAACTCTCCTCTTCTAGCTGAGCAGAACAATATGGCACCATCAGCTTGACTTGCTCCAGTAATCATGTTCTTGACGAAGTCCCTGTGTCCTGGCGCATCTATAACCGTGAAATAGTATTTCTTAGTTTCAAAATTCAGGAATCGAAGGTCAATAGTCACTCCTCTTTCACGCTCTTCCTTCAAGTTGTCGAGAACCCATGCGAACTTGAAGCTTTCTTTTCCAGCCTTCTTCGCTTCTTCTTCAAAGCCCTTGATTGTCCTCTCATCAATTCTTCCCGCAAGGTACAGCAAGTGTCCTGTCGTCGTTGATTTTCCATGGTCCACGTGTCCCATGATCACTAGGTTCAGGTGTGGCTTACCGCTTTTGCTCATTCAATTATCCTCCTTCTTTCTTCAAATCTTCTCCGAATTTTAGTGATTTCGCTTACACAACTGTTGATTCAGTTATTTTAAGCTTATTATTATGCTTCTGCGTTTATTAAATATATGCGGAAAACCTCTTGGGTCTTTTGAAGAGGCTTGTTCTGTTTTTCCTGTGACATAGTTCAAGCCTGTGCTTGGGACTTCGCTTCTTCTGATATTGTTGACTGTCGTGAGTTGTGGCGAAATATCTTGTCGCAAGAAAGGTGATTTTGCAGCCCATGGCAAGACTCGCCAGAGTGGAAACAGATATTAGAGCAGGATTTCGAATTCTCAGGTTGGACGCGTTTGTGTCATGCCTGCGAATCTACCTCCTGATGCTAGGAAGAAGTGGGCCGAGGTTGAGGGGACCAGAAACCCGAAAGACAGAATTCAACGTATGGAGGAATTTCTCAGCCTTGTGCCGAAGCATAAGGGCACTCTGAAGCTTCGTGGGCAAGTTAAGAAACAGATGTCTGTCCTTCGGAAGGAGTTGGAAGAGAAGAAGAGGAAGAAAGCCGGAAGGAGTGGACCCAAGCTCTTCATTCAGAAGGAGGGTGCTGCGCAAGTGGCGCTCGTCGGCTTAACTGGTGCTGGAAAAAGCAGCCTGCTGACTGCTCTAACGAATGCGAAGGTGGAGGTCTCCCCGAATCCCTACACCACGAAAGTGCCTGTCCCGGGCATAATGATTTTTGAGGATCTTCAGTTTCAAATCATAGAAGCACCTGCCATTATGGAGGGATCCGCTGACGGAAGAGCTTGGGGGTCTGTGACTTTGGCGTCAGCCCGCAATGCTGATGGCCTAATCCTCATGGTTGACTTGTCGCAGGACGCTGTCAGGCAGCTTTCGCTGGTTTTGAGTGAGCTTGAGAAGGCAAGGATATTGACCAGCAGGCCCAGGGGACGCGTTGAAATTGAAAGGAAGTTCATGGGTGCCGGGCTACGAATAATTCTCGTGGGTGTGCTTGTCGATTGCAGCATGAGGGACGTTGAGCATCTTCTCAAAAGCTATCGAATCGCAGATGCGATCGTGAAGATTTCAGGTGAAGTCACGCTGGACGATGTTGAGGACTCGGTTTTTGAGAGCACGATTTACAAGCCTGCTGTTGTCGTTGCGAACAAGGTTGATCTGACAGGTTCCAAGGAAGCCTTGAGGCAACTCGAGGCCTACTTGAATCATAGGCTCCCTATCGTCGGTGTTTCATGCGAAAAAAGGATTGGGCTAGCCAATATTGGCCCTACCCTGTTTGAATCCCTATCAATAATCAGGATCTACACGAAGGAGCCGAACCGAAGAGAATACTCGAAAAACCCTTTCATCCTGAAAAAGGGCGCCACAGTCTACGATTTGGCAAAAGACATTCACAGTGACTTCAGACGGAGGTTTGGTTTTGCGAAGATCTGGTCTGATCGTTTGGTTTTCAGCCCGCAGAAAGTGGGACCAACATTTGCCCTGGCAGACGGTGACATTGTAGAGATTCATTTGAAGTAGTCTTGGAAAGGGCTTCTACCTTGACGCTTGGGCGATTCTTTCTATTTCGTGACGCTTTGCGACGGCATAGCTTTTCATGTCATGAGCTCCAGCCAGCACGAGTTCCTCTGCCAAGCATTCTTCAATCGAACGAGGATTGTTTACTGCCGCCTGTCTTGCTCCTTCACATATGTTTCTGATGGCCAAGTCAACCCTTCTCTGTGGGGCCACGTCAACTGACAGGTGGTAGACTATGCCTCCATAACTGATTCTCGTCGTATCCTCGCATGGTGAACAGTTTTCAACGGCTTTCACGAGGATCTCAACCGGGTTTTTTCCCGTCCGCAGGTTAACGATTTCAAAGGCCTGCTTGACTATGTTTGTGGCCTTGGCTTTTTTGCCCGCGTTTTTGCCCGGTCGCATGAGGTTGTTGATAACCCTTTCAACTATGCTCACGTTTGCCTTCCGAAAACGCTTGTGCTCGTGCCTGCCCATGCTATGCGGCGCCACGACGGGTCTTAGCGAAATGTACCTTGCGAGGCCCAAGTCTTGAACTCGGATATCTTTGAAGCCCCATTTTCCGAAAAGTTTTATCTCCGGCTTTTCCTCTTGCTTTTGAGCCAAAACTCTCACCGTGCCGGCTTCTGCTTTCTTCCGTAGACCAGCTCATTCAATGATACGCCGTTAACCGTCACGACTTTCCATCTAACCCCTGGAATGTCGCCCATACTTCTTCCACGTGAGCCTCCAATACCTTCCACGAGCACTTCGTCGTGCTCGTCGACAACATTCAAAGCTCCGTCTCCTGGAAGGAAAGCCGTTATGGACCTGCCGTTCTTGATAAGCTGGGTCCTAACACATTTTCTGATGGCGCTGTTTGGCTGTTTGCTTTCCACGCCCACTTTCTCGAGGACTATTCCCCTGCCCATGGGCGCCCCCTGAAGCGGGTCGGCCTTGACATCTAACCCTAAAATGCGGCGGTTATAGTACCTGTTGCTCCAGCGAAACTTCCTTCTCCTATTCAACAGTTTTCTTGCCGCGAATTCGCCTCGTGAGGATTTTGAACCCATGGAATAGTTTCCTCTGCGCTACGTCTAATCACAAATCTAATATTTAAACTGAGCTACGCTGTCCGAGGACGTCTCCTTCATTCTCCAAACCCTGTCTTCTCTGCTCATTCGCAAGTCAGAAGTGAAATAAACGAAAAATGATGCAAACAATTGCCTAAGCGTTTGGCTCTTCAGAGCCTAGATCGCGCTTCCCTTTTTGCGTTGAACCAGTCAGAATCCCCCTGATTTCATGCAATATCGAAAAGATCAAGTGCCTTGCTTCTCTATCAATGGCCAATAGCAGAACAGCATAGACTGCCAACCCGCCGATCGCCATGCCAAATGTCAAAAGCAGCGTGGTCGGATGCGGAGCGAAGTAGAGCACGGTTGCAGGCACCAATGAAGCGAGCACGTATTTTCCTATGCTTCGCCACGAAACTGGCAGCTTGACCGACTTCCGCATCATGGCGTACAGTCCAAGAAAAGTGCCCATGTGAACGGCGATGTTGATTGCCGTCACCCATAGCACCGCCTGTACAGATTGACCTCCTGCAAGTCTTGTCAAAGCATAGTATGCTGCAGGTAGTGCTATGGCCGCCTGAATGTAGGGCAACGTGAAGACTTTGAATATTCTGCTTCTGACAAGCTTGTTCAGCGGTATCTTTGCGTCCTCGTCTAGTCTTTCGACTCCAAAGATTAGTGAGTTGTAGAATTGAGAAAGCAAGAGTACGAATGCGTCCACGGTAAGGAGGACAAGTGCAGGTGTGGCCACGTTATAGACGACGTTTAACACGGTCAGGAGCGATTGTGCCATGGTTATGACGATGGCTGCCATTGGAATTGAAAACATTAGAACGATCTTTAATGAGGAGGCAACTTCTCCAAAGCTACCTTTCGCCAACAGCTTGGGGTACAACGCATATGCCAAGAATGATGAATAGCCGACTACGTTAGCAAATGTTGCCGCCGCCTGGTATTCTCCTCTGGCTGCTTGACTTCCATAGATGAAGAGAAGAATGATTGTGAAAGCGGCTACTTGGTTCCCCACTGCATTGTATAGTAATGCCGTTGAACCTTTGAACCATTCCTTCAAGTAGTTCCACTGAATTCTCTGCCTAATGCTTCCGCTCAGAAATCGGACGTAGTACAATGCTTGAACAGATGCTGCTATTATGAAACTTAGCATGGCTCCGAGGAATAGCTGATGAAAGCCCGCGATGAACACGTAGGCCAAAACAACCTTACATGTTTCCTCAATCAGAAAGCCGTACCCTATTACTTGAGGCTTTATTGACCGCAAACAGCTTTCAAGCAGGCTAATCAAGTACACGTTAATCACCTGCACAGATCCAACGAGATACACAAGCACGTAGATTCCACTGAGGGAAAATGTCCTAGTAACTGCGGAGATCAATGGAAGGTAAACTGCGACAGAAACTAGGCCGACGATCAGGTTCGCCAGAAGACCGGTCTTGATGGCCCCTTCCTTTCTGCGGGCAACGAACCGCGTCACCCAAAAAGGGAACAGACCGCTGAGAATCGTGAAGTATCCCATCCAGTCAAAAATGTTCGACCATATGCCGTACTCTGTTTGGTTCATGTTTCTGGTTAGCAAGAGTGTGAAGATGATTCCTGTCACGACACCGATAATCTGAGCCGCAAATATGATGAAACCGGAATATTGAATTCTTATCTCGTCTTTGGACAAGCGTCCTCACTCTTGATGTATCCAACTTACCAAAAAACTTTGGGTTTGAAAATCTTTGCTTCTGAACAACCCCAAAGGGCAAACGTGTCGACGAAGATTCCCAGACCAAAAACCTCAGAAATCGATGAGAACGCAGAGAAACACAGTTCAAAAAGAGTGAAGCATAGCATGGCTGCGAACGTTCAGTGCCAAGGAGGAGCTTCAAGCGTAAGCTCATCAGGATTGATTGGGGCAGGTCGAACTTTTGATGATTGCGGAAAATGCTCTTGCACGCGCTATATGCAGGATTTCGTTATTTTTAGGATAAGTCTTTCTCCAGCATGATTGTATGCAGCTACGTTGTTTTCGCCGTCGTACGGATAGCCCGTAATGAGCAATATCCTTCCGAAGGAATGGTTCAAATCTGCTGGAGAAGGCGTCGTATTGCCGGAAGGGTGAGAATGGAGTGTTCCAATAATGGAAAAATCGATGGGCAGCATGTGGATTCGGATACTGGCAAAGCCATGGCCATATGTTGCAAGCGGTGGGACAAGAAGGTCAGAAACGATGAACGTGTCCTTCGTCTTTTTCCCCCTGAGAAGTAAAATGATTTCTTTTGGATGAAGCCTCCTTGCACCCTCAAGAATCGCCTGCAACAAATCCTCGCTGATTGAAACAACCATGCCCGTTTTCATATACTCATTAGAATCATCAATCTCCTATTTACTCTTAGCCAAATCAAAAGGTCTTATTAACGCATTGACACTCTGCCGAAAGGCTGTATCAGCCTTTAGGAAATCCATGAAAAAGCCAACGGGCAGCAAATGAATCGTTGATGGCCAAGTTTTTTAAGCTTGCCGCAACGACCAGAATCAGGGAGCGTTGATGTAATTGAAATACTTGGACTTTGTCAACCTCAATTATAACCCTCAAGATTCGGACCTCATCTGCCTTTTCAGTATTGAGCCAAAAGGCATTAGCTTGGAAGAAGCTGCGGGTGCAGTTGCAGCTGAAAGCTCAATAGGAACCTGGACAGAGCTCACCACATCAAAGTCCTACGTTGAAAAACTTGCCGCTCAAGTCTTCAACATGGATGGAAACAATGTCAAAGTGGCTTATCCAATCGGGCTGTTTGAACCTGGAAACATGGCCAATATACTCAGTGGCATCTCGGGGAACGTCTTCGGACTAAAGGCCCTCAAGAACCTGAGACTTGAAGATGTCGACTTTCCCCGAGGAATATTGGGCAGCTTTGATGGTCCAAAATTTGGAGTTGACGGTATCCGCAAGCTTCTGAAGGTGTATGATCGCCCACTTGTCGGAACGATAATCAAGCCTAAGCTTGGGTTGAAAACATCGGACCATGCTCAAGTCGCCTATGAGGCTTGGATTGGAGGATGTGACATAGTCAAGGATGACGAAAATTTGAGCAGTCAAGCCTTCAATCCTTTCGAAGATCGGATAATCAAGACTCTGAAGAAGCGTGACCGGGCAGAAGCCGAAACAGGAGAAAAGAAGGTGTACATGGCCAACATCACGGCAGAAACCAGAGAAATGCTCAAGAGGGCACAATTCGTCCGAGACCATGGCGGCGAATACGTCATGGTAGACATCCTAACGTGTGGTTTTGCTGCATTGCAGACTCTTCGGAAGCAGGATTTCAACCTTGTAATCCATGCTCACAGAGCCGGCCACGCAGCGTTCACTAAGAACCCTAAGCATGGAGTGTCGATGAAAGTAATAGCCAAAATAGCCAGAATCATAGGCGTCGATCAACTTCATGTTGGTACGGTCGTGGGAAAGATGTCTGAGACGCATAATGAAGTCATCCAAAACTGCGAGGCGCTGAGGATGAAAATGGGCAAAGCGAAGCAGGTCCTGCCCGTGGCATCGGGCGGGTTGCATCCGAGGCTCGTCCCAGCTTTGATGAAGCTTTTCGGAGCAGACTTTGTTATACAGGCAGGCGGTGGCATTCATGGGCACCCAAACGGAACCATCGCGGGAGCAAGAGCAGTGCGACAGGCAGTAGACGCTACTTTGGGCAGCATAACCCTGGAAAAATATGCGCGAAATCACGAAGAACTGAGACTGGCGTTACAGACTTGGGAGTAGGCCCTACCAATTTTGGTCGAAGACCCAAGGATATTTCCTGCGAACTACTTCCATGATCGAATGAGGAGAGACTATTCCTTCTTCACATATTATTCCATGAATGTAATCCCTTCTGGTCACGTCGAAAGCGGGATTGCGAATCACAAGTTTTGCAGGAGGGTCCTTCCAGACTTCAGCTGGGCTTCTTTCCTCTATCTTTTCATAATCGCCGTAGACCGTAGCAGGGTCAAACTTCAAAAGCTCGGAGACAACGTAGAACGGCGTGCGGGCTTCATGAGCAGCCAAGGCCATCATGCTGGTTCCGACTTTGTTTATCACGTTTCCCTCAGAAGTTATTGCGTCAGAACCGACGATCACCATGCCAACTTTATTCATCAGGTGCCGTGCAGCCGAGTCCACAATCAGGGTCGTCTTGATTCCGAGTTCCAGCATTTCTTTCGCCGTCTTCCTCCCTTGGAAGAGAGGCCTCGTTTCGGTGCAAATGACCTCGAAGGTCTTTCCATCCGCGACCGCCTTCTTAAGAAGACATGTGACCGTTGAAGAATGACAGTGTGTCAGAACAGCCGACTCAGACTTTATCCTCTTTGCGCCGATTTCAGCGATTCTCTCCATTGAGAACTGAAGATCCTCGAGAAATTTCCGTGAAGACAGAGAGACGATCTTGGAGAGCTCCTCGACTCTCGAACTCTTGTTTCCCTCGACTTGGCTTATTATCCAGCGGACAGCGTTCCTCATGAGCGGTTCTGTTTCTCTCGTAGCAAAGAGAATCCTCTTGGCTTCGGAAATCTCCTTGATGAACGTGCTCTTGGTCTTCGTCTGCGTGTGTGCTGCCACATTCTCAATGGCTCCAATCGTGGCTATGGCAACATTCCTGGCACCCTGAATCTCCAGATTTTTGATTTTCTTAGCAGTGTCTTGAATTGTTTCCAATGATTAACCCACGTTCCGAGTTGGCGCTTACACCGCAGACTAATCTTTGAGCTTGACTTTAAGACGCTTCTGGTATGAAAGGTTCTCAGGAAACCCTGTTCATCTTGAGAATCGATCGTTTTTCCAGACATCAGCCGTGTCGCTGTAGCCTCTCTTTTCCCAGTAGCCCTTCTCTTTTGCAGAAGTGAATTTTACCCTTGTCACCCACAGAGCGCTCTTGTATCCATACTTGTCAGGGACGACGAGTCTCAAGGGGAATCCGTAGCCTTGCTCGAGAGGTTCCCCATCAAGTCTGTAAGCTAGGAGAACGTCGTCACGAAAAAGCTCGTCCAGCGTCAACGAGGTTGTGTAGCCATCCGCGCATTCAAAAGTGACAGAAGTAGCCGTTTTCTTGGCCTTCACCAAGTCAGCTAGATGCTTAAAACTGAGCCCTTCCCATTTGCAGCCTAGGACGCTCCAGCCTTCGACGCAGTGAAAATCGCTCGTTGACTCTGCTCTTGGGAGTTTCATAATCTCCTCCCACGTTAACTTTAGCGGTCTCTCAACCTCTCCGTCTACCGTAAGAACATAAGTTCTCAGGTCAATCTTTGGGTTGGATCTCGCAATGCCAGGATGATCTATCCCCCATCTCAAAAGTCTCTTGATAGGAGTTTGACCAGGAGGCAGCTTCTCTTTTTTCAGATTCTCCTTTTCTGAAGACATACACGCCAAAAAGGGAAAAGAAGAGACAGAGGAAATAAGCATTGCTGGTGACCAGTCTCACCGTTCTAGTCCTTTCCAATGAAGCTGGTCAATTGCTTTTGACTTTTTTCGTCTTTCGCCAAACCGGAGACCTTGACGCCGACCCTGCGAACCTCAAGGCGGGACTCGTCTAGGAGATTTTCAAAGAGTCCACGGGCTGTCTCCTTGAGGACCTCCACTTTGTCCGTTTTGTTTTCAAGGGTTCTGGAACGACTTCGAATGCTTAGGTCTTTCATGACCGCGACCGTAGTCACAGTCTTGAAGGTTAGGCTACTCTGTTTCAGTTCCGCCTGAACCTCTTCGCATTGTTTATCCGTCTTCTCAAGTATCGACCTTAATGCACGCGTGTTCTCTTTCAGAGTGGAAATCCTGCTTATCGACTCAACTTCTGTCTTCTCCTGAACCTGTTCTTCGTCAATTCCAGAGGAAGTGTTATGAAAATAGAGCCCGAGTTTCTTTCCGAAAACTTCGATCAGCTGTTGCACATCACGTTTTGCCAAACTGCCTATAGTAGTTATTCCTAATGCACGCATTTTCTCTCCTGTTTTTACGCCGACTCCCATGAGGCGGTCAACGGGCAGAGGTGATAGGAACTCTGTAACTTGTTCAGGCCTGACTGCTGTCAAGCCATCCGGCTTGTGGATGTCAGCAGCGATCTTTGCAAGGATCTTGTTCGGGCCAATGCCAATCGAGCAGGTGAGACCCTGCTGAATGAGGATTTCGTTCTTCATTCTCCTACCCAGTTGGGCTGCTTCCTCGTAGCTTCCCTTTGTTCTTTGGCTGACATCGAGATAGGCCTCATCGATACCCACTTGTTCGAACCTGTCGGCAAAGCCTCTCAGAATACTCATTATTCTCTTCGAAATCTCCCCGTAAAAGTCGTCATCGACCGGAAGAAATACTGCATCAACATTTTGAAGTCTTCTTTTAGCCAGACTGATGGACATTCCAGAGTTTACGCCGAGCTTTCTGGCTATGTAGTTGGCCGTGCTCACGGCTCCGCTGTCCTCGCTGCGTCCAGAGTATACGCAGACGACCACTGGCTTGTCTTTTATCGAAGTGTTCCGTGTCTCCTCAGCCTGTGCAAAAAAGTAGTCCAGATCGACCAGCAACACGATTCTGCTTTGCAAGGAAATGTGCTCCAGAATTGAAAGTTGCGGATGGCAATTTACGGTTTTCTCAAGCCTGAGGGGGACAAAAGACACAAATCACGGTGTGATTGAAATGAAGCATGTATTCGGGGCGATTTAATGGTTGACTGGCGTCTGCTGAAGCTTGAGACTGGCAACGCTTATAGAAACATGGCAGTTGATGAGAGCATACTCATCGCGCGAATGGAGGGCGTCGTTCCGAACACCGTGAGGTTCTATCGATGGAGACCTTCTGCGGTTTCCATCGGGAAATTTCAAGACCCGGAAAAAGAGGTTCAGCTGATCAACTGCAAAAATCAGGGTGTTGACGTTGTGAGAAGGATCACTGGAGGAGGAACCGTTTACCATGATCTCACGGGTGAAGTTACCTACAGCGTGGTAGTCAACAAACAGGACTTGGGCACTTCAGACATAGGAACGATATACGCAAAACTATACAGTGGATTGGCTGGAGCTCTTAGAATCCTAGGGATCGTTGCAGATTTTAACGCAGGCGACATGAAGGCTTGCCCAAACCTGACTGTAAAAGGCAAGAAAATCTCTGGAAGCGCACAGACTCACAAGGCCGGATTAGTCCTCCAGCATGGAACGATGCTTTTGGACGTCAGTTTCGAGAAAATGTTTGCCTTCCTCCGTGTTCCGTGGGCAAGAACATGCATGGAGGTTGTCAACGTCGCGAAAAACAAGATTACATCGGTCGTCAGTGAGCTTGAAAGAGAAGTTTCGGCAGAAGAAGTAGCTGGAGCATTGGAAAAGGGTTTCAGTCAGGCGCTCGATGTCGAGCTTGTGGAAGGCGGGATGACGCCGTATGAACTAGACTTGTCAGCAAAACTGGAGGAGGAAAAATATGCGAATTATGACTGGAACTTTCGTTGCAAGACCTTGTTGGCTTAGGTTTTCTTCGTTCGCCACCTGACGCCTTGGGCCGTGTCTTCAATTACTACTCCCATGCTCTTGAGCTGTTCACGTATTTCATCGGCAGTCTTCCAGTCTTTGGCTTTTCGAGCTTCTTCTCTCCTGAGAACAAGCTCCTCGATCTCTTTGGGCAGTTTTTCTTCCATTTTGATAGTGCCGATGACGCCGAGTACTTTGTCGAACCCGATCATCAGATCGTGCACCCGTTCTGCTTCTTCTCTACTGAGATTGCCAGTATCGATTAGGTTGTTGACTTCTCTCACGAACTCGAACAGCACTGCCAAGGCTGGACCTATGTTTAGGTCGTCGTCCATGGCATCGGCGAAACCCTTTTTCACTCGGTCCATCAGTTGCCCTAACTCCGTTCCCGAGCCTTTGCCGTCAGCATCCAAGAGTCTATATGTGAAGTTAGTTAACCGGTCAACGGCATTCTTTGCTGCTTCCAACCCTTCAAAGGTGAAGTTTAGCTGCTGCCTGTAGTGTCCCGACAGAAGCAGGTAACGTAGGGCCTTCGGGTCATAACCCTTCGCTATCAGATCGCTCAAAGTGTAGTAGTTACCGAGACTCTTGCCCATCCGCTGTCCATTGACAAGCAGGTGTTCGCAATGGAGCCAGTAGTTAACGAATTTCTTGCCTGTAGCTGCTTCGCTTTGCGCGATCTCGTTTTCATGGTGCGGAAACAGGTTGTCCACTCCGCCAGTGTGGATGTCTATCGTTTCTCCCAAGTATTTCATGACCATTGCTGAGCATTCGATGTGCCAGCCTGGGTATCCTTTTTCGCACCATGGAGATTTCCAGTTCATGATGTGGTTGGGATCGTTTATCCACAGGGCAAAGTCATACTGGTTCCTCTTTTCAGGGTTGGGTTCTACTCGTCCGCCTGCGCCTGTCTTGAGTTCTTCAATCGTGTTCCCTGACAGCTTTCCATAATCCTTGAATTTCGTCACGTCGAAGTACACGGAACCATTCACGACGTACGCGTAGTCCTTGTCTATTATCCTCTGGACCAGCGTCATCATCTCATTGATGTGATCCGTAGCTCTCGGTCTGGCCATCGGCTCTTCAAAATACATCTTCCGAGCGTCCTCAAGGAAAACGTTGATGTAGAAGTCGGCGATTGACCATGGGTCTTTCTTTTCTCTCTCCGCTGCCGCAGCCATTTTGTCTTCGCCTATGTCAACGTCTCCAAACATGTGACCAACGTCCGTGAAGTTCATGACTTGCCTGACTGCATAGCCATTGTACTCGAGGTATCTTCTCAGAACGTCCGCGAACGTGAAAGATCTCAGGTTCCCTATCGAAGCATAGTCATAGACGGTCAGACCACAGTTGTACATGCTTACGACCTTGTCTTTGAGCGGCTTAAATGGCTCCTTGGTTTTGGTGAGAGAATTGTATAGCGTAAGCATATGACAGTCTGGCTCCTACCCTGTGACCTAGTGTAACATGGAATGTCAACGTCGCTAGTTATACTTTGCTTCAAGAACAACGTGTCAAAGTGCAAGACAACGGCATGGTTTGCATACTATGAAGCATACTCAAAAAAGCTTTGAACTTCTGCTAATCGTACTTTTTCAACTTGATCATTCTTCTGTAGCTCTTCAAGTCGTTAGCCACGCGCCTTAGAAGGTAGAGTTCCTGCATCGTATTCTGGAATCTAGCAAATTCGTCATGCAGCTTCTGAATGGGCGCTTCGTTTCTCTTCACTGTCTCCATCCTCATTTGTGGTTTGCAAAGGAGAGCTTCATTGCTTGTTGGCGAGCCAACCAGCCATTTCCGTCATCGAGGAGAAAGGAGAAGGCTTCGAAAACGGAGAAAAACGTTAATGGCTGCTTGGGATCTAACCTTCAACCTTGGCCCTCCAGTGCATCGTAAGACTTAAGATACACCTGCACTATAAAAGGTTTGCTAAGCACAACATCGTACAGACGAAAAAAGAAAGCTAACCTATGGCCAAAATACCTTCCAGAACCCTTTTCTCTTCGACACTCAACTGTCTTGCCAGCCAAGATTTCAGCAAAGAGGCCGACTTCGGAAGCTCACCGCTGTAAGTGATTATCTGATTGTTCTTGAGCGCATCTACTTGGAACGTTTTCTCCGGCTCTCTGAAGAGGAAGGATACGGATTGAGCCTGCAAGGCTAGACTCTGGAAATCTTCCCATTGCTTGCAACGCAGAATGACTGGGGGTCCACGAATTTCCCTTTGAATTTCTTTCTCTTGTGTGACGTCTTCTTTTCGTTCAAGCGTTTGCGTCGTGGGCAGTTTGATTGTTTCATGCGGAGCTGAGAGGTAAGTGATCAGGTTGGTAATCTCATTCTGCAACGTGCTCAGTTTTTCCTCGACTTTCTCTACCTTTCCGCTTAATTCGCCTGTGTCCCCCATTCTTTCCGTCACTGTGCCAAGCTCGTTTATGAGCCTGTCCAAGTCCTTTTCATGCTCCTTCAATACGTTGACTATGAAATCTATGGCTTCCAACGCTTCGTTTCTAGATGGGGGTTTCTTAGACATCACTGTTCAACCGTTCCATTAACCTATCAAACACCACTTTTATAGATAAACATAGCGAATCCTCAAAACGTATCCATACAAAGACATATCCATACTTATTCATAATTAAAAGCCGAAATGGAGACGTCTTCTGTACAATCTTCCTGTTTTTGTTCATTAATCATTTCATGGGGTGGACAAGAAGAATGGTAGTGACGAAGGTTCCTTGTGGGTCTGGCTCTTCTGGGCCTAAGGAAGCATTCGCCAACCTGTTGTTGATTCCTAGCATGAGAACGTGCGAACAGACCAGCTATGCCGGGTAATCCGTAACTTAGCATCCGTCCTGTACGCGGTTTGATAGCGGGCATAGATGAAAAAGGCAAACAATACTCTGAAAGGCAGACGAGCAATTGTGGTCTTTTGAGGCTAATCCAAATCCGTTATGTAAGCGGGCGCTAGAGCAGCTATTCGGCGAAATCTTGAGCTACTTACATGAAAACCATTTCAAGGAAGTTGGAATCGGAGCCATGAACCTGAAGCCCGTACGAGCAGGACTTGAAGGGCAAACTGACGCCAAAGTTCAGCTTTTCGAGGAGGCCAAGAACGATGTTTGGGACGACTGCTATACGTGAATAGGGAGTCGCGTGGAAGTAGAGTTGACTTATTCCTTTCCTTCGTTCATTTTCAGCAGGTGTTTGGCAAGGGTTGAGAAGGTGAGGGGTCGATAATGGACTTTGTCATCGAGATCTACGAGGAAACTGTCCAGCTTAGACGTGTTCATGTACGGACATTTCTTCACTTCTTCCACGAGTTTGGCATAGGATGAGTAGTCCTTGTGAAATGATGCCATGAACGAGTCATAGCCTAACCCGATTCCTCTCTCAATCAAGACTACGTTATGAGATACCAAGGGTGCTTTTTCAAGAGCCCATTTCCTTGCCTCTTCCATTCCATTCGAGTTAAGGCCTTGCTTCCAAGAGAAGAAAGTAAGCGCAAACAAGTGGTAGCCAATCTTGTTAAAATTCGGAACAGCAGTATACTCTGAGATATAGCCTTCCTTCTCTAGCCTAGCTCTAATTCTCGACACGGTGGGTTGAGACACTTTGAGTGCTTGGGCAAGCTCCCTATCGCTTCTAAAGCTGTTTTTCATCAACTCGGAAATCAACCTTAACTCAATGTCCTTCATCAATTCCTCTCCTGCCTCGGCTATTGCCCAATACCATATAATGATTAAGCGCTAAAAAAGCTTCGATACTTTTTGCAGCTTGCGGATGAGGAGCACGTTAAGCTGGGACAGAATTGCGAACAGAATTCTGTCAGTTTTCGACGTAGCAAGCACCACTTGCACTCGAACGATAATCGAAGCTTGATTCATCGAAGCCCCTATGGGAGAGTTAAAATATTGGATTTCTAGAATGATCAGAATGCCTAATCAAAGCCTGGATCTTCATGCATGAATCGCCGTGTTTCTCTGAAAAGGAGGATGTTGTGAAATTTGTTTCAGAAAACGGTATCAAGATCGTCAATTTGTGCCATGTCCCAGAAGACGGACGGCTGAAGACCCTGAGCTTTTCAGCCGCAGATAAGGCGCGACTGCTGGAAATACTGGATTTGGGAGAAAGAGTGGACGGTTCAAGCTTGTTCTCGTTTATCGAGCCAAGCCAGAGTGATACATACATATTGCCGAGGCTTAACAAGGTGTTCACGAACCCTTTTGCATCGATTCCCACGCTGAACATTATGTGCGACTATTTGGATGAAGACGGAAAGCCGCTTGGCGTGGCCCCGGTTAACGTTCTGAGGCGGGCTCAGGAGAAGCTTCATTCTTCAACCAACATCACGTTGAAGGCTCTGGCCGAGCTTGAGTTCTACATCATCTCTAAACTAGAGACTGAAACGCTTTTTCCAGCAGCGGCGGACAAGAATTATCATGAATCTGCACCTTTCGCAAAGTTTGAAAATGTGAGGAATGAGACTTTGGCTGCGTTGGCCAACCATGGCATTGCAACGAAATACGGGCATTGTGAAGTGGGCCGAATCTTGGCTGAGGGCAACATGCTTATGGAACAGCATGAAATCGAATTCATGGCCAAAGATATGGAAGAGATGGCCGAGATTGTTACGTTAGCAAAATGGATCGTTCGAAACGTTTGTATGAACCATGGAGTGTCAGCGTCTTTTTCGCCGAAGATTTCGATGGAACACGCAGGCACAGGGATGCACACTCACCTGTGCGGAATAAGGAACGACGAGAACGTGGTAGTAGACTCAGATGGAACGCTGAGCGATGAGGCTCTCAAGATGATTGGAGGAATCTTGAGGTTTGCCCCAAGCCTTGCAGCGTTTGCAAACACAACCCCGGCTTCATACTTGCGTTTCATAGCTCGTAAGGAATCGCCCATGCATATTTGTTGGAGCGAGAGAAATCGCCTGGCGTTGATACGTGTTCCATTGTGGTGGAATTACCGCCAAGAATGTGGAGAAAGGAAGAGTTGCCGAGAAACCTTTGAATACAGAGCGCCAGATGCCTTTGCGAACGCCAATCTTCTTTTTGCTGCTTTGGCAATAGCAATAGATTACGGCCTTGAGAATCCGAAAGAAGCAAAAAAGATTGCCGAGAACCTGCACGTAGATGGCGGAAGCGACGGAAATGAAAGGCTGCAGACTCTGCCGCGTTCCTGCGATGAAGCCGCGGAGAACCTGGTTAAAGACAGACGATTCTATGAGGCTGACGGCATTTTTCCCAAGAGGCTGATTGACAAGACTGTCGAGAAGTTGAAAGCCTATGATGACCGTGGCCTCTGGAAAAAACTGACCGGAAGACCAGATGAATTGGACGCCCTGTTGATGGAGTACTTGCACTATGGCTGATTCCTAAGAAATGCTTATAGTCGTCTGCAATTGTTTAGGTTCAGAAAGCAAATTCAAGTGGGCGGGTAGATCAGTCTGGCACGATCGCCACGTTGGCATCGTGGAGGTCGCGGGTTCAAATCCCGCCCCGTCCACTCCATTTTGCCAAAAAATAACCATGATTTTGAAAACTTGAGACTTTCTGACTGACTCTTCTCTTTGCTTCAAACATCTCGTTTCATTCATTCACGATTTAGTGCCTATCATCTTCCTCAATTCCTCGAATCTGTCACCAGCCTTCTTGATGGTTTCATCAGCCATTTGCTTATGACGCGGGCTTCCCTTTACAATATCATACAGCGTCTTCAACTCGTCAATACTGAGATTTGAAGACATGAAAAGGAACTTCAGGACTTCCTGTATTCCCACTTGCAAAGATACTGAAGGATAAAGAGACAAAATAACCCTGAGCGCTCTCTCAGGCAAGCGGCACACAATTTGCGCGAACAAAGAGATGTCGTCGAGCTTTGGGAACGTTTCCTTGACTACTTCAAGAATAATATCGGGATCTCCTCCATCCAACAGAACCACCAGTAAGCCCTTTTCCGCAAGCCAGAAAGCATCATAGTCTCGGCCTCTGTAGGACACCTTGTCCACTGGCATTATCATTTCCTTCTTCTCCAGAGAGTAGAAAGCCGCATAGACCGGCTCATAATTGGCTGATATTTCTTTTGAAGTCTCATTAATGTTCCTCGGACCAGTTGTGGCTAAATGTTGGACTATTTTCTCCTCTAAGGGATTCAATTCATTCTTGGGAACCTGCGCCCGAGATGTTTGTTCCTCGTTGCTAGAAGAATTCTGGTCTGTGTTATTTTTGTTCATGTCTCATCTACTCTTTTCCTTGTAGAATTCATGCATCCACAATCGTCATAGACATATGATTGAATCTTGTAACCATGTCGTTCTTGCTTCTTTGGTTTTGGTCGAGTGCATTTGAAAGCATCGTCTAAGTTTTCCTCCTGGCCGGGCAGCATTTTTCCGCCACATTTAGGACACTTCATGATTTTCTTCCACCTGAGAGCTTTATCAAACGCTGCTTGGTCTCTTCATCTGCGACTAACTCGATTCTTCCACATTGGGGACAGACAAAGATATCCAAAGGGATCATGCTCTCCCCCAGTTCGGCCCACTCCCCGAAAAGCAGCTTCCACCCGCCACTCGTTCCACCAACCCTGAAAGACGCATTTTCTGCAAACTGCATGACTGCGCCGCACGTGCAATTCCTATTGTTCATGGTCAAACCACCTCCAGTTCTTTCTTTTCATGAACCATTCTAACCGATAATAAATGACTCATCTTTTTCTCTTTTTTTCTTGTCGCCTTTCTGCGCTACCAACAGATTCTTTGTGCAGCAGCATTCTTTAAACCATTGCCTCCCTGCGGGAGATGAATTCGGATTTTCACCAAAGGGCACTTCCCCATTGCAGCATGCCAGGAAAACCGGTCCGCCAAGAATTCCAAAATCCAAGCTTCTTTTTGTTCTCATATCTCCAAAAACTTATATTGCTGCTTGAATCATCCGATTTGATGGTTGACATGTCCACAGATAAGAAAGCAGACCTCGCCGGTCCAGGCATCGGCAGTTATGAAGAGCTTGAAAAGGTGCTTCCCAACAATTACCACTATATTCTGAACCCGAAAGAGACGCAGATCGCGATCTTTGAGGTGAAGCGTTACATTGAGGAGCAGCTTTGCAAGGAGCTCAATTTGATAATGGTTCAGGTTCCTCTCATCGTTGACGTTGAGAGCGGTGTTAATGATCTATTGGATCGTGATGGCTCGCGTACGCCTATTCAGTTTCACATTTCAAACGATTATGATAAGCATCCGATCGACGCCCAAGTCGTGCAGGCCGCGACCAAGTGGAAGCGAATGGCCCTGAAAGAGTTCGGAATGAAACCAGGCGAGGGATTATGTACAGATATGCGTGCCGTTCGAAAGGACTACTTCCTAGACCATGACCACAGCGCTTACGTGGATCAGTGGGACTGGGAAAAGGCGATGACCGAGAAGGAGCGCAACCTGAAGTACCTGACTGAGACTGTGGAGAAGATTTGGAAGGTCATCAAGGGCGCCGAGAAGCATGTTCAGAAGGTTTTCCCGCAGCTGAAGACGGACAAATATCCTGATCTGCCAGAAAAGCTCACGTTTATTCACGCTGAAGACATTCTTGAGAAGTATCCTGACCTACCTCGCAAGCAACGCGAGACGAGAATTCTGCAAGAGTACCCGGGAGTCTTCATTTACGGAATCGGCTGGACCCTCAAGGACGGTTACCCTCATGAGATGAGGGCGGCAGATTATGACGATTGGGTCACCGAGACGAGGTCCAAGGAAGGCAGAACGATGCATGGCCTCAATGGAGACATACTCGTCTGGAACCCCGTGACAAAACGCCGCCATGAGCTGTCATCGATGGGGATCCGCGTGAACGGCGAAACCCTCACGAAACAACTGGAGATCACCGGCCAACTTGACTTCCTCAAGTACCCATACCACAAAGCCATACTCAAGAACGAGATTCCACTCAGCATAGGCGGCGGCATCGGGCAATCCAGGACTCAGATGGCGATACTCAAGAAGGCACACCTGGGCGAAGTCAGCGTCACCGTGTGGCCAAAGATACTCAAGGAATTGGGCCGAAAAAGGAACATCTTCGTGCTTGAGTGAATGACACGCGCTAAGGTGCCTCAGCATGAGCGTTAAAGTCACCACTATACGACAGAAAGCATTGATTCCAGCTACTCCTGATCAGGTTTACGACGCGTTCATTGACGCCAAGAAGCATTCAGCGTTCACCGGCAGCAAAGCAACATGTGATCCAAAGGTCGGCGGCAAATTCACCGCTTGGGACGGATACATCTCAGGCAAGAACCTTGAACTGGAAAAGGGAAAGAAGATAGTGCAAGAATGGTCCACAACAGACTGGCCCGAATCTTCTCCCCCTTCTAGGCTAGAACTGACTTTCCAAAAAACAAAAAGCGGCACCGAAATCTCGATGATTCATTCAAACGTGCCCGCTCAGCAGGCTGATGAACTTTCAGAAGGATGGGTTGAGTTTTACTGGAACCCACTGAAAGAATACTTCTCGAAACAGAGCCGCAAAAGCTCAAAATAGAAAATGAATGACATTCAACACGCGCGTTGCCCATTGGCTAGTTGATGAACCGCGCTGATATCAACGTCACGTCCTGCAATGGTTTACCATCATTCGGGGGACTTATTGGCACGCGACTGATAGCGTCCACGACATCCATGCCTGATATCACCGTGCCGAAAACCGAATAGTTACTATCTAACGAGGCAGCGTTCGTATCGTTTAAGTTTATGAAGAACTGGCTCGTAGCAGAGTTGGGTTGGCTTGTTTTCGCCATGGCCACGGATCCCCGCACGTTGCTGTGCTTGTTAGGAAGTTCATCCTGAATCGGAAGCACCGTTATTCCCTTGGACGTAGCGTCTCCACCCTGGATCACGAAGCCCGGAACAACCCGATGGAAGATGGTCCCATCATATACTCCTGTTTCCACAAGATGCTTGAAGTTCCCCGTTGTAATAGGCATGTCATCATACAGCTTAATTGTTATGTTTCCCATACTTGTAACGAATAGGACTTTGTTCGAGTCGACAAGGAGACTCTGCAATGGAGCCGCATTCCAACTGTTGTTGGTATCGTTGCACCAGAATCTCCACTGGACGACGTCGCCAATCGTGTTGCTCAGAGTCTTCGTCACCGTAGAATAGGCAGAAGTTTGACTCACAGAGTTGGAAAATGGCACCCAAGTGTCATTAACGAATGAACCAGTATTATTGGTTCCGAAAATGTAACCGCTTAAATTCGCACTATCTTTCCACAAAACACTAAATGTACACGAGGAACCTGCGTTCGCCGAACTACTTGAACCGTTAGAATACGTCGGAGTGCTGGGGCTGATATGGAGGCTTTGTAATGACGTGCTATTCCAATTGTTGCTGGTGTCGTTGCACCAGAATCCCCAAAGGACGATATTGCCAATCGTGTTGTTCAAAGTTCTGGTCACTTTGGAATACGCAGAGGTTTCACTCATGAAATTGGAGAATGGTATCCAAGTGTCATTGACCAAAGTGCCAGTATCGTTAGTTTCGAAAATGTAACCGCTTACGTTTACGTCATCCTCCCACAGAACACTGAAAGTGCAGGATGAACTCGCAGTTGCGGAGTTTGCTGAAATAGCTGAAGACACTGGAGGGTCCAGATCCACACGCTTGCCGCCATTCATCTGATATGCCACGACGATTAAGCTAACGATAACCATCAATGAGACTATTGCGATCGATGCATTTCTGATATTGTGAGACTTTCTACGCCTACGCTGCATAGTAAAACGATTAGCATATAGGCATATAAGCATTGAATCTCAAAGACGCTGATCTTGCTGCCAGTGTCGCGCGTAAACAAAGGATATATAACGTTACGCAGGAGCTAATCACTGACCCAGTATCAAGGAGAACCCGAAATGTCGATGTTTACGATTTGTACAGCTATTATTGCCGAAGGAGAGCTTGAAAAGCAGATTGGAGGTTTTCGTGATTCTGAGAAGAGGTTCACGCGGGAAATCGGTGTGCTGGAAAGAGACTTTTACCAATGTATCCAACAGCCGCACATCATTTGGAGCAACACGAAATGGACAAGCGAAAAAGCCCACAATGATGCAGCCGAGAGTATCATGAAGGTAAGAAGGGACGACCGAATTGCCTCAGCCTATTTCCAACCGGGAATGTACTTCGAGATTTTCTGTAAGGAAATCACCGAAGTTTCCTACGGGGCGCCCGAGAAGAAGCTGGCAGACATGATCGTGGTCTCGCATGGTCTTGTGGAACTCAAGAAGCTGGAACAATGGAACCAATTCATACGCAACGCGTTCAAGGATTTGCATTCCGTTCCAGAACTGGGATTTTGCCGGGTTTTCTACAACTACTACAATCCTGCTGAATTTGTCGGATTCATGGGCTGGAAAAGCCAGGAAGACTACCAGAAGCACCGCATGATCGGTAGTTTAACAATCGAAGAACACCTTTACACGGGCCTCAAGAAAGGCTCTTCCATGCTCGCTGCATATAATCAGTTCTACTGCAAACCCCTCAAAGTAAGATGAGCGCACGCGGTTAGCCAAATCCGATTGGGTTAGAATGACATCGAAAGGATCTTGGGCAAGCATGCTGGATCAATAAGGTAAGAAGCATAATTCATCCAGAATTCACCCGCAAACTGGTGCAGAGAGAGGGGGTGAACCCCCTACCGGTGAAAACATCACCTGCAAACCGGTTTTTGTGCTTCTTGAGGCAAAAAGAATTGGAATTTTAGCGCGCGCTCGTTTTCTAAATTGAGCTACAACGAAGCTCCTGTTTGTCGTCTCTGGTTCAAATCTTACACCTAACTGATTTAGAATCCAGATTGCAACTTCATAACTGTTATTATCAATGAATTCAGCATGTTGAAGCAAGGTGAAATAGGAAATGAAGACATTTAGGAAAATGTTTGGCTCAAAGAAGGCTTTCTCTGAAGTCCTAGCCGCTCTGATAATGATGCTGCTCGCCGTGGCTGCTGGCGTTGTAGTATATGCATATGTTATGGGATGGATCGGAGGCGCAACAACCAACCCAAGACAAAGTGGCCACTTATCATTTGACAGCACCTATGCAAGCGTCACAGGCTCGAAGATAATGTTGGCTATCAGAAATGTGGGCGGAACGACTCTTGTGCTTGATCAAGTATATGTAAACGGTAACAACGCAACAGGTTCTTGCACGCCTACAATTTCTACTCTTGCTTCGCTCGCTCCGCAAGGTGTAGTGTCACTAAATGTTACCTACACCATGACTTCAGGCGTTTACTACAACATACAAGTGACTTGCAAAGACGGTACGATGGTCAGCCAATCAGTCCAAGCCCAATAGCCGCTCCTTCTTTCCACAGCCACTTTGGAGCAAGGGAGCGACAAAATGAAAAACCACTCCTTTGTTCGCAATAAGCGCGGAGTAAGCGAAATCATTGCAAGCGTAGTATTGATTCTCATAGTCTCATCAGCGGGAGTCGTAGCCTACTCATACAGCATTGGCGCATTTTCATCTTCCACCAGTATTTTTCAACTAGATACAAACTTGAAGGAACAGCAGGCTCAGGAAAGATTCGCGATAACAGCAGTCTGGTCCAATCCACCAAACCAGTTGAATCTGACCATGTTCAACTATGGACAAATAGGTCTTACAGTGGACGCGGTTTACGTCAACTGGACACCAGTTTCAACCTATTTTGCTGGAAGAAGGACACTCTTCAGCGATGGGACATGGATTCAAGTAGCCTTCACTTCACCTATTGCAATCCAGAGTGGGTCCATATACGAAATAATAGTAGTCAGCACGAGAGGAAGCACGAATGCGATTGCATGGAGGGCTTAGTACACAAAATCGGGGAGTCGGTTCCATAATTGGAGCAGTATTCGTAGCCCTGATTCTCCTGTCAGGTTTTACTTTTTACGCGATTACCCAAGACGTCTCTCAACATTACAACAACACAATGAGCTCCATGAATAATCTAGACTGGAACCGCAACCAAGAAAACATCGCGATTAAGCAAGCAGGAATTACGAGCACAAACAAGCTGAACGTGACAGCGGAAAACGAAGGATCGATTCAGTCCCATTTAATCTGGCTGTGGATATTCAACACGACGGCAACCCCGCAAAATCAAGCGTATCAACCGCTAAACGAGTTTGTTAGGCCAGGTGAAACCGATAACATAGTCTCCAACTTCACTGTAACAGCGGGCAACAAGTATGTCATACAGATATTGACAGAATTGGGAAACACGGTAGAAAGCAATTTCTACCCAGCCAATTACGTCGGCTGTGCACTGACTTTGGTGACTTCACCACCAACTGTTTACCAAGGCAACAACCTTACCGTGTTACTCACAGTAACTCCTAATGACACAGCGGTGGACTTTGTCCAAAGCTTGACAGCGAGTCTCAACGCAACACCTGCTTATCTAGTGCAACTAGTGAGCAATTCACCACTTTCCGTAACCGGGCTAGCACGAGGAACGAGCGCGTTTTTCTGGTGGACCTACAGCGCCGCATACACAGGCACCGTGGCTTTCAACGCTACATATCTGCAAGCTCCCACCGGAACATATGCCCTGTCAACAGCGCAGATAATCGCGGCTTCTCAACCATCGGCCCAAGGGAACATCTCAATCACCGGCGTCAACTGCACTGCACTGCAAAACCCATCAGGGTGGAATCCGGTTGGATCGACTCAAAATGTGAGTGGCTCGATCTCCAGTCTTGTAAGCAATGACACAAACTACTTTTCTTTCAGCTCATACTCTAGCGACGCAAACATTAAGGATTTTGTAGACACCAATTCATCAAATGTAGATAATATTACCAACATTGGAACGCAGGGCAACTTCGCCGCGCAGAAGGCTGGACCAGACAAAGCTAACGACACCTTGACGGAGGGTAACAACGGTTCGGCGGTACACGCTGAAACCTACGTTTACGTGAACAACAATCAAAACCCTGGAACCTGGTCTAATCCAACGTATGCGTACAACAACAACACGGCTGACGGAGCAAGCAAAAATTTCGCAGGAGCAGGATGGAGTGGCTACCTCGTTCTCAACTTGACAGGAACGGTCACTGGAACGTTGATTCGATATTACGTTGGAAGATCAAGTAGCACGTACATTACTACAATGACTGTAAACGTGGCTAATCAGACTGGAAGCTGGCTTAATGTCTACAACGCTACGCCCACTTACGGAAGCTATGCAAACATAACCTTTGCTCAGACTACACAGTACACGGCAATGGAATTTCAGTTTTACAACACTAGGCCAGGGTATTCTTATACAGCTTACATCTACGAAACGCAAACGGTGAACGCAAGCTACACTGATCCGGCCAACTATCTCTTGAACATTGAGGAACAGTGGCAGAATGTTGCCACCGACACGGCAAATCAGCAGCTCTGCATCTTCGCTGGCAACTGGACGACAGTGGAGGCTCTCGAACTTGACGGATGGAACACCACGTCAAGCACATGGGTTGTGCTCAACAGTAGCCTAGTTACAAACGCGTGGAACAACATCACGCTTCCGACAGGACTGTTAACCTCGAATTTCACAATTAGACTCAAAGATGGCAACCAGGCAGGCGACACGGTTCAGGACTCGTGGAGCATAGACGCAACGCTACTGCATCTATGGAACAACCAATACACGGCACAAGTTGAATTCACGGACTATGCAGACCTGCAAAACTGGACACAACTCGTCTGGCTAGCCGACAGCAGTTGGAATACAAGCCCGGTTAACGTGACAATCCAGCTCTATAACTATATGCTCGGTAACTACTCATCAAGCGGAGACGGCTATGTTTTCTATGTCTCAGATTTGACGAACGCAGACCAATGTGTCAATCAAACAATAACATCAAATCCGACTAACTTCAGAAATAATTCGACAGGCTACTGGAAAGTCGAGATTACCGGGGTCGCATCGACCCAGTTCCAAATGAACATCAATTGGATAGAACTCCGGGGCAGTTATGCGTATGTTAATGATTCAATACCCTACAAGGCCTGGGTATGGTACACGACACAAGCTACAGGAGCAAGCGGCAACCCTGTCCCATATACATATGCTTCTTTGTACACGAACGGAACAACAGTGGTTTTTCAAAACGCCATAAGCGGCGCATTCGTGGGTAACAGCGAATCGGTGCAACTGGACGTTAACGGAACTTTCCAGCTGCAAATAAAATCCACAACCAGCTCGGGCGAGACCTTTGTCCTGTACGTAGCAGTAGGAACCGTTGGACAACAGAAAACGATAACCCAGGTGCGACAACAATGAGTGAGACACAGGAGACCCCACAGAAAATTGATCAAGCAACTTATCAAGAGATCGACGTGGAACGGAAGCTAAACTTCAAGGAGTTCTACCCCGTCAATGAACCTTTTGGCTACGTCGGGATCAGCATCGAAAGGGAAACGGGCAAACTCAGGTACCTCACCATTGAACCAACAATGACGGACGAAGAAAAGAAAACTCTCACAAGGTTGAAGATCATACTCAAAGAAGAAGTCAACGTCACATTAGCAATCCTAAAAAATGAAACTCTTATAGGCTCCTACCTGACCGATCAAACCCGAAGGGCCATAAAAGCTCATAGACTCAATATTCCAGAAGACGCCGTTGGAAAATTCATTTACTACGTCAAGAGGGATTTCTTGGGATACGGCATTCTTGATATTCTCATGCGGGACACCAATATCGAAGACATCAGCTGCAATGGTGTGGAAATCCCTATTTACGTGTGGCACAGGTACTACGAGTCTCTTCCCACCAACGTCATCTATTCCTCAAGAGAAGAACTGGACATGTTCATCACGAGATTAGCTTACAAGGCTGGGCATCAAATATCCGTTTCAAAGCCGATTCTTGAAGGATCTCTTCCTGAAGGCTTCAGAGTGCATCTAACATTAGAAGAGATTTCGAAACGTGGAGACACGTTCACCATCAGAAAGATTAAGGCCATTCCATACACTGTCGTTGACCTGATAAACCTTGGAACATTGTCACCTAAAATGGCAGCATACTTCTGGATACTAATCGAAAATCTGAGGTCAATAATAATCGCAGGCGTGACCGCCTCAGGAAAGACTGCACTGCTGAATGCACTTGCAATGTTCATAAAGCCTGAAATGAAGGTGGTGACAATCGAGGAAGTCCGTGAACTGTACCTGCATGAAAACTGGATACCCATGGTCACGCGCCCATCATTTCAGCCAGGAGTCGAAGAAGTAACCCTTTTTGACCTTTTGAAATCCTCTCTAAGACAGCGGCCAGACTACATCGTCGTTGGAGAGGTAAGAGGCGAAGAAGCCTACACGCTTTTCCAAAGCATAGCTGTAGGTCACGGTGGCATGTGCACCATTCATGCTGAAAACGCAGAAACAGTCGAGAAGAGACTCAGGACGAAACCGATGAACATTCCGCCAATGCTAATCCCGATGATGAACGTCATCGCGTGCATAGGAAGAACAAAAATAGGGGACACGGTGGTCCGTCGGGTTCACAGCGTTTCAGAAATCAAAGGAGTAGACCACAGGACTGATAGGGCACAATTCTTGGACATTTACAAGTGGAACTACGAGACTGATTCATTCAGATCTGGTCTCCACTCACCCACAGACAGTTACATTCTTGGAAGGATCGCAGAGCTAAGGTTTGTGTCTATGGACACTCTGCTGACCGAGTTGGCTCGCAGAGAACACATTCTAAGTTGGATGTCACGCAAGAACATCAAGAGCTACGACGAAGTGGCCAACATGGTTAGGAAGTATTACATCAATCCCGACGAGGTTTACGGCAAAGCAAGGTTGGAGGCTCAATGAAAGAACACGAGAAAACATTCTACCTCACCACTGCGAGCAATAGACTCTTTGGAAGACTGGCCTCACACATAGCGTTCTTGAGACAAGTCTACACCCAAAGTGGACTGCACAGATCATACGAATCCTATGTGGCTTTGATGTTGTTGTCTTGCTCAACCGCTTTCAGCTCGACCTTTGCAACGACAGCCATAATCCATTATCTGGTTTTGGGTTTGTCACTGCCCCAGGCTCTATTGGCTGCTGTGATCCTGTCTTGCGTTGCTCCAGTCGCTGTCTGCGCAGCATTCATTACGTACCCAGTTTATCGGAGGAACCAAAGAAGAAAGGAAATTGATGCAAATCTCGTTTACACTGTTGGCTATATGGAGGTTCTCTCAGCAGGCGGGATCTCAATAGAAAGGATTTTTGAAAGGGCGGCTCAGGTAGAAAGACGCATTTCGATCAGAGACCTCGAAAACAGGTTAATGACGGACCTCAGAATGTTTGGGTCAGACGTGACTTCAGCTTTGCGAGACGTTGAGCTCCACAGTTCTTCAGAGACCTTCTCCAAACTCCTAGCGGGAATTAGTAACTCACTTAAGACCAGCGCAAATCTGAAGAGCCTCTTCACTTTCGAGTCACAAAGGCTCCTCCACGCAAAGAAAGAACAACTGAAAAGGACACTGAATACTTTGACCGCGTTTGGCGAAATCTACATAACCGGAATAGTGATAGCACCAATCGTTTTCATCGTAATGATAACAATTCTCTCAGTCATGGGCAATGTTGCATTTGGCCTATCACCAATTGCGCAGCTGAATCTCCTTGTTTTCTTTGGAATTCCCGCATTAGCCCTTGTTTGCATCGTCATACTGAACAGCATTCTTCCTGAGGAGGAATAAGAGTGTTTTTTGGAAAGAAATACAGAATTGCCGTCTGGGCAGTCTCATGCGCCGTGGGACTAGTGATCATGCTGGCCCCAATTCTCATTGGGATATATGCGCTTGAGCAGCCATACGTCATTCCAACAAGTCAGAAAGTGAACAATATTCTTGCACTGGGATTCATAATTGCTCTTGGATTTCCGGCAATCTTGGAGTTCAACAATTACAGGTGGGGCAGACAAGTTGACAAGAACATTCCGAGACTATTGCGCGATATCGCGGAGGCTGTTAGATCGGGAATGACGCTGCCCAAAGCGCTTGAAGAGGCATCTCAGAGGAACTATGGACCTGTATCAAGGGAGCTGGAACACGCGATCTCGATGTTCAGTTTTGGGGCAAGCTTTGAAGACTCACTTATGTCTTTCGCTCGCCGTCTCAGGCGCCCTGGTGCCTTAAGGTTTTCGACCACGCTAATTGAGGCCCAGCAGACAGGTGGCAGACTAATCGAAGTACTTAATGCAAGTGTTGAACTCTCCTCAAGTCTTGAAGAGTACAAGGACGAGCAGTACACTAGCATGAGACCATACATGATGACCATGTACATGACTACTATCATATTCTTGACAATTTCATACGTGGTATTGCACCAATTTCTTGCCCCACTCAGTGCAGCTGCAAGAAACCCGTCAATGCAAAATTCAGGATTGTTGGCGGGGGTTCTTGACATCAACTACTACACGTCACTCCTTTTCTGGGCTTCAATGCTCGAATCAATGTTTGCCGGCCTAATACTGGGAAAAATCTCCGATCGAACGCTTTCGGCAGGCTTGCGCCATTCAGTAATACTGACGATCGTCACATTTGTTTTCTTCAACATTTCAGTCATGTGAGAGAAAAGCAATGGAAGAACCACAGATAATAGTAGAGACAAATGCTCAAGGCGAAGATGAAGACTACCTACGTAAGCTGGTCAAAAAAGGCGTATTGATGCTCAAACCTAGCCTCGATGTGCAGGGCATTAGATATGTCGATGCTGAAGAAGCTTGGAAAATTGACTTGGTCAAAACAAGAGCAATTATCAACAGATTGGCCGAAAAAGGTCTGCTCAAGCCTGATTTTGTGGATCGCGCTTTAACCTGTCCTAAGTGTAGTTCACCCGAAGTCTACTCAAAATACGCCTGTCCAAAGTGCAAATCCAACGATGTTGAATTTACTGAGCTGATCGAACACACAAAATGCGGAAATATCGGATCAAAAGACTCCTTCCTGAAAGGTTTCTTGATGGTTTGTCCTCGATGCCATGTAGAGCTTGCAAAGAAAACAAATGATTATCATGTAATAGGCAACTTCTACCTTTGCGAGAAATGCGGACACCGCTTCGACAAGCCCGACACAATTCACATATGTCAAAACTGCGGAACAACCTCTACGTACCAAAATGCGAAATACCTCAGAATATTCGCCTACACCGTGACTGAAGGGGCAATGAAAGAGTTCAAGAGTGAACTGCCAATACTTGATCGCGTGAAGAGCATTCTGATGGAGAAGGGGTTCAAAGTTCAATTGCACGCCAAGGTAACAGGAACGTCAGGAGTTCAATCTCTATTCGACGTTCTGGCACAAAAAGGCCAAGTCCGCCTCGTTATCGATGTCTCTACTAATGGAAACAAGAATGACATAATTGCGTTGCTGGCAAAAAAAATCGACGTGAACCCATCTGGAACCGCAATCATTAACCTGTCAACATCAGATGAGATAGCCAACCTTGGAAAAGTCTTCAGCATAACCGTCTTTAAGGCCATTAACAATCAAGACCTGCCAGAAGAATTCAAAACCTTCACAGAGTCGTTGGCTCTGAAAAAGCCTTCGGCGAAATCAGCACGCGTTGGAGGAAGCTAATCATTGCTAAATCCTCGATGGAGGTTTGACTTTTGCCGTTAACCAAAGAGAAAGCTTCGCTGTATGAAATTGCACGGAAGGTTTTGGAAGAGGCCACAACCACGGCCTTGGGACCAACTTGCAACACGGTCATCACGTTCCACCTCAAGCAGAAGTTTGGAAAGGACCCTTGCCAAGTGTTCATAGACGACCCCAAAGCCTTCTACAGTGCCCTCGAAGAGATTTTCGGAGCAGGTGCCCAGAGCATCATGAACGTCGTGGCCACTTTTCTCAGGAACAAATACGGCATGGCTTACAATGCTGAAGAGTTTGTCAACCTCATGGTTAAAAGCGACAAGATATCAAAAAACAAGCTTGAAGAAATACTATCATCCACGGTAAGCGGAACGTGAAACTGATACGCGACACGCGCAGGGCGACCACAATCCGCGCCCGCAATGCTGGCAATCATGGTCTACATAAGAAACCGTTCATGGCAGGTTTGATAGTCGATATTAGCACGCGTTGATCTTTTGCTTTGGGTTCAAATTCGGGCTCTGCTGGCGTTATCTTCCTTTGCCAGTTGTATTGTTTCTGGAAGGTTCACCCAAACATCTTTGGTTTCCTCGGTTCCAGGTTCAATCGGAACGTCTATCCTGAAGGTGGTTCCTTTTCCAACGGTGCTTTCCACAAAGATAGTGCCCCTGTGTGCCTCCACTATTCTTTTGCATATGGACAAACCGAACCCCATGCCTTTTGCCTTTGTAGTGAAGAGTGGCGTCCACAGTTTTCCCAGCGCTTCCTTGCTCATTCCAGTTCCAGTATCTGTGAAACGGAAGGACACGTGCTTCTCTATCTCTTCACTTCTAATTGCTAATACTCCGCCTTTGGGCATAGCGTCGAAAGCGTTTTTGATTATGTTGACGAAGACTCTTTTCATTTTTGGCACATCAGCCCTCATTCTTGGCTTGTCTTCAGTTTCATCTTGCACTCGGATGTTTTGAGGGATCTCCAAGCTGGAATGTGCCTCTTTCAACATTGATTTTGGTGTGGTTTCAGCCAATTCCAGCCTTATCTCCTTTGAGTAATCTAGCAAATCGCTGATGATTTTGTTTGAATACTCTATAGCTTTCTCGATGATCTCCAGCATTTCTTTGCCTTTTTCATCAATTTTGGAATCATATTTTGCTTTCAAGTAGTATGCAGCTCCTGCAATGCCGGTCAGCGGGTTGCGCAGGTCATGACCAACCATTCCGGCCAACTCACCAATCGCAGCTAGTCTCTCAGATTTCAACAGTTTTCTCTGAGCATCAACTAATTCCCCTGTTCTTTCTTCCACTTTTGCCTCAAGCTGCCCTGCATGTTTTCGGATTTGAGCATTAGCATCATTCAACTGTTTGATCAACTGAGCATTTTCGATTGCCACTGCAGCCTGATGCAGGAACAACTCCAATGGCGCCAAGGATCCCCTCGTCGGTCGCCTGCCGTCACTAGGATCGTCCATGCTCACTGCAGCGACAATGCGTCCATCTGCCAATCGAAGTGGAGCGTAAAGCAAGTCATCAAGGTTCCAATCAACCATCTCTTCGGGCTTCAGGTGGCTTAACACAACTCCTTTGCTGAACCTCTCCTTGACTAAAGGATCGTTACAGGGCAGATAGTAGAACTCGCCGATTTTGAAACGTTCAAATTCGGGCCCAAAACGTTCTCGCCAAACTTTTCCAGGTTGACGGTTGGTCCAAAGGAACTCCTTTTCTTTCTCTGCCAACCCGGCGGTCACAAGATCCTCGGGTTCTGAAATGTCTAGCTGCTCGTTTCTCACCGAGAGTACGACTCTTCGCCAACCAAGACCATGAATCGCATATACAATCGCTTGAAGACGCTGACGCAACTCTGTGGAGTGAATCATCGCTGCAGAACTCCGCATCAATGATGACTGCTGGTTAAGAGCACGCCGAAGCTTCTCCTCTAGTGCCTTTCTGTCTGTAATATCAATGAAGCTCTCAATCAGTTGCGTTTCACCGCCTATTTCTACAGAAGACACAGTCTTGATCACAGGGATGGTGTTTCCGTTGGCTGTGAGTAGTTTTCGCTCTGAATTGCTTACCGTTTGCCCAAGGTCAGTAATTGGACACTGTCCTTTTTCTGCAGTGCAGATGAATTTGTAGCATGTTGACCCTATGATTCTGTCTTTTGAGGCACCAAACATTCTTATCGCGATAGCATTGGCGTCGCGGATCGAGTGAGTTGCTGCGTCAACCACGACGACCCCTGTTTGCAGCGAGTTCAAAACGGTCTTCAGACTATCTTCACTTTTCTTCAGATCGGCAGTTCTCTCTTCCACCTTGGCTTCCAGCTGCGCCGTGTGTTCCTCGAGTTTCCTTTCCATCTCTTTTTTTTCTGTGATATCTCGAATGAGAGTTTCACATCCGACAATCTTTCCATCGTGTCTCACGGGGTTACTCGCATATTCCACAATGAGTTTTCCTTTCGGAGTGATTATTTCTGTTTCGCCCTCAGCGTTTTTCCCACGAATAACGCTAATATGTTCCTTGAACAGTCTAAGTCGGTTTCTTCTTGGAATAAACTTAAGCATACTTTTTCCGATAATATCCTTCTTGTCTAGACCAAACTCTTCCACGACTCTATTCACATAGGTGACGGTTCCCTTTCTATTCATTCTGACCATGAGAAATCTGGCGTCTTCGCATAGTGTTCTGTATCTTTCTTCAGATGCTTCAAGCTCCTTGCATGCCTGCTCCTGTGTTTGTTTCAGATCTTCTTGGGCTTTCTCCAATTCACCCTCCAAGATGAAAAAAGAGGCCATATCACCGGCAATCCGGTCCTTGGTTACAGTGAACATCAGAGCGGTGAACACCATCCCGAAGAGAGTGAGCAAAACAGTAATCTCCTCTGCCAAACCAATGTCCAGGGCGATCCATGAGAACATGAAACAGAAAAAAGCCAAAAAGAACATAAGATCAGAATTGTCACGTCTTTTTATGACCAGATATATTGAGGCTGGAAGAGATAGCAATGCGAATGCACTCAACAAGGGTATGCGAAAAGCCTCGGCCGCGCTAGGAAAAACCAGAAGAACAATGGATGCGCCTAAGCTGAGAAGGAAGCATTTGAAAGGCCAGTCGAAGTTTTTGAGTTTCAATAAACTGGACATCGTCGCGATCAAGGCTGCGGCAGTTACTGGGACAAAAGACCACTTGTAATTGTTATCCCATATGGTAGGAACCCCATATCTCTGGAGCATCAGATTGGAATAGCCAACAGACGCAAACGCGAAGCCTAGCATGAACATGATCTTGCGTTTGTCTCCATCCTTGCGCGACAGATATAGGAGAAACCCGGAAAGAACTACCGTGACAACAAAAGGAACCGTCCAGAACAAGGCTCTAAACAACTGGTCCAAGTTCATTTTTCGCGAATACTCCGTTAGGCAAATCCAACTTCAAGCGTTACAGAAATGAAAGAAATCCTATTTAGGAGTTGTGAATCCGAAATATGTAGCTACGACGTATAGCATTTGATTCAAACGCGCGCTCGCGCGAATCCGTTGTGACATGAGGTTCCATGCCGCGGGCTGCCTTGAACTGGATGTCCAAGGAAAAGGCGTCCCACTTGAAATCAGCGTGTCCAAGTTTGGTTTTCCCAGCTTAGGTCATGTAAGCCGCAAGGTGTGCAGATCTCAAGGTTGGCTGGTGAGTGTTGCAGATGAGGTCTTTGGACTTCAGTTCCGTTCGCTTTACCAAGACAAAAAACTAGTCGCGTTCCAGCAGGATGTCTTTTCCTTCAACTCTCACCGCGTAAGCAGGCTCGTCTTTGATTTTTGGGTGCATGAGGAGAACCCTTGGGCCCGAAACCACCTTGCCTGTTGTGACGTCGAATTTTGCTCTGTGATTGGGGCAGGTTACTATGTTTCCCTCAAGTGTTCCTTTTGATAGTTCCCCATTCCTGTGTGTGCAAATGTTTCCGATGACGTAATAAACGCCTTTTACGTTCGCAATCAAAACCTGTTTTTCCACGAACTTGAAGGCCTTCATTTGTCCCAGAGGGATCTGAGACGTTTCCGCAACTTTCACAAAAGTCAGTTTTTCCACCTTCAATCGTTCTTCATGCTTTTTCTTGCCTATTTTCAATCGCTATTAATTGCTAATGGCAGGCGCTTGCTGCAGATACTTCGTATCCTGCACTTGTCTGAGCAGGAAATCGGCCAAATCTGCACGTGAAATCCATGTCCCCACTTCGCCCTTGCATACATAGCCAGCTTTGACTTTTCCAGATTTGGGATTATTGTTAAGCATTGTCAAACGCACGATGGTCCAATAAAGATAGGAGTCGCGTACCGTTTCTGCGACGCTGACTATCTCTTCATACGCATCATGCATCGTGATCTTAACAAGGTTAACCAGAGCTTTGGTTCTGAAATTCAGCTGGTCGTTTGGATCCTTAGCGCTAAGGGTTGAAGTTATGATTAGTCTCCGTATGCCTTGTTTCTTCATGGCGGCAATGATGTTTTGCATTCCCTCGGTGAGCGGTTTACTCTTTGACCCGCCTCGCGGTCCTAGTGCGCTGATGACTGCATTTGCGCCTTCTACTGCGCGTTCGATCAGTGCTTGATCTGTTAATTCGCCTTGCACAATGGTCAGGTTTTCATCCATTATGTTGAGTTTTGATGGTTTACGAGCGAACGCTACAACCTCGTCTCCTTCTGCAAGCACTTGTCCAACAAGTTGTTTGCCAGTTCCACCTGTAGCTCCAAAGACCGTGATTCTCATTTAGCCGACACCCATTGTGCTGCCTACACCAACCACTATGATAGTATCTTTTCCCTATTTCTTTTCTGACTTTTTCTTGGCTAATTTCTTATTCGTCGTCCGAAGCTCCTTCTGCAACATCCTGATTGTACTTTCCAGATAGGTGCGTTTTTGTTCCGAACTCTTTATGTCATCTTCCTGTTCTTGATTTTTCTCCTCAAGGAAGGATGAGAAAAGGTTGGGTACAATTGGCAATGGTAACATTTTTGTTTCAATATTCAAAACGTCTTTTGCAAATTCTTGAAACAGGGAGTTCATGCTGTTAGCGATTTCGCTTTGCTTGATAATTGCACGTTTGAGAATGATCCTACCTGTTTCGGTAATCTTATAGACCTTTATCTTTCGGTTTTTTTGGGTGAACCATTCTCCTTCGATGTATCCTGATTCTTCTAGGTCTCGAAGAATGGGGTAAACCCCGCCGGCTGTTGGTTTCCAGAAGCCTTTGGTTTTGTCTCTGATTTCTTTCATGATTTCGTAGCCGTGGTGTCGCTTTTTGTTGAGGAGAATGAGCACCGCCACTCGTATGTAGCCTTTTTGTGCCTCCTTCATCCAATGTGTAGTTGTCTCTTCTTCAGGTTCTGTGTACATGTGCATTTCGAAGTTACTATTGTCTACAGGAATATTTATATTTTACTTAGATATATTCCAACGGATAATATTTGAATGAAGGTGACTTACAGTTGGAAACTGAGTCAATAATCGCGGTGAAGAACCTTACCAAGACATTTGGCGATTTCGTAGCAGTTGACAGCATCTCGTTCGACGTTAAGAAAGGCGAGATATTCGGCCTGCTCGGTCCCAACGGAGCGGGCAAGAGCACAACCTTACGGATGCTCTCCACGTTAACCAGGCCTACGAAAGGAACTGCCACGATTGGTGGTCACGACGTACTGAAGAATGACACTGATGTGCGGAAACTGATAGGCATCGTTTCCGAGAAGATGATAATGTATAATCGTTTGACGGCCAGAGAGAACCTGTGGTTTTTCGGAAGTCTCTTCAACATTCCCAAAGCTGTTTTAACGAAGAGAATTGACGAATTGCTGGAGCTGGTTCAACTTACCAAATGGAAGAACGCTCAAGTGGGTACATTTTCCACAGGCATGCGACAGAGGATGAACGTGATACGGGCGCTGCTCAACATGCCACAAGTGCTTTTTCTGGATGAGCCGACTCTAGGTTTGGATCCTCAGTCGTCTGTCGAGATCAGGGAGTTCATAAAGAAACTCAATAGAGAAAATAAGACCACAATTATAATAACGACGCATATGATGGTTGAAGCTGATTTGCTATGCGACCGCATAGGCATTATGGACCATGCCAAGATCGTTGCGCTCGACACATCAACGAATTTAAAAAAACTAATTTCAGGAAAGGACACTACAATATTGAGTCTGGAGATCGCAAATCTCACCTCAGAGCTTATTGAAACGGTCAGGGCACTCGAATGTGCGGATTCTGTTACTCAAGAAAACTCTGCCCATTTGAAGGTTATTGTTCATGGAGACGAGGCGTTTGACTCTGTGATCGATGCGATAAGGAAGAAAAATGGAAAGATAAATTCTATGGAAAATCTTCAACCCACGCTTGAGGATGTGTTCTTGCACATAACTGGCCACCAAGTAAGAGATAGCGCAGACCAGAAGATACCTATTGAACGTCATGGGCCATTTGCACAACAAAGGAGAATAAGGTGAGACAACATGGGCGCAAAAACTCTACTTTCACATAGTTTCAGGATTGCCTGGAAAGATCTCGTGGAGCTGTTCAGGAACAGGTTAGGACTAGTTCTGCTCATATTGATGCCGCTGTTCATGATGGTTATGGTTGGCTTCATATATCCATCCGGCAACTCCGTAAGCAACTTGCCTGTCGCACTGGTGAATGAGGATGCGGGCAATTCAACTATTGCAAGCCAGACTTTTATAATGGGTTTGCAGCAGATCAATAGCCAGACTGGGATGTTTGTTCTTTCGAACGCGTCAAGTATGAGCGACATTAAGGATATGGTTCAGAGGGGTGATCTTGACGGGGGTATAGTCATCCCAAGCAATTTCACTGCGAGTATCTTGAGCGGGGAGCAGGGGACTTTGATCATTGTGACCGACCAGTCTAATCCCCAAATATCCGCAGCCATCCGGGCAGTTTTGTCTGGCGTGTTTGACCAAATGGGCACGCAGTTAGCTCTACACAATGTTCAGCCGTTGAATGCAACCAACCCTCTTGCGGTCGTGAAACCCTATGACGTTCAGACGGAAGGAGTTGTTTCGGGAAACCCCAGTTACTTTGACTTCATCGCCCCAGGGATAATGGCCATGACTGTTATGATGAGCGTCATGACAGGGCTTCCTGTGGCAATATCCCAAGAGAAGGAAGTCGGTACATTGGACGGAATGATGGTTGCGCCAATCAATAGGCTGTCTATCATACTTGGAAAAACCTTAGGCCAGACCGCAAGAGGACTGATTCAGGGGGTTATAATACTGGCGTTGGCTGTGGGTCTATTCGGTGTCACGATTCATGGCAGCATTTTGCTGGTTTTTGGGCTACTCTTGCTTGGCGTATTCAGCTTCGTAGGCATTGGCATCGTAATTACCTCCTTTGCAAAGGACCAGGAGACAGCAACGATGCTGATGATGACGCTGATGTTTCCAATGATGTTCCTCAGCGGCGTATTCTTCCCGATACAGCAGATGCCATGGTACATGCAGGACATATCCAAAGTCCTCCCGCTCACATACGCGTCTCAAGCTCTCAGGAAAGTCATGGTGCTGGGCGCAGGAATCCCCGCAATATCGACCGAACTGACAGTATTGATAGTGTTCGGGGTAGTCATGACTGCAATAGCTGTACCCGTGTTCAGAAGAAGGATGACGAGGTAAAATTGAGTGAGGCGCGCGCGCTTCAAATCTCAACCCCCCGCTTGGAACACCCAAAATTAAGCTTCTTTGGTCAAAATACGCTCGCATTATGCCTGGAATTGGAGTGCGGGGGGTGGGACCCCCACCCAAGTTTACCGGTAAAAATATGGTCAGAGTATGCTCACAATGCACGCATATACCATCATCAGCCCACGCTATCAATGTCTCTTCTTACCCTGTATGAAGTCTGAAATGGAAAATTTGAAATATGCCGTTTTCCGCTGGACAACCGCAGGGTAACTTGATTTCGTTCAAGTCAATAGACTCCACGTTTTCAACTAAAGTTCCTTTTGCACCACATTTTTTGCATTCATAGCTTACATTCGATTTCACTTCGTCCATATCATCACCTCGCGCACGCCATACCATAATGTAGAAGGTAAGTGTGCTTATTTGAACGATCCAGTTAACTAGCTAGATGGAAAAAAAGGGATTTATTGGGGTGTTATCTTTTTGGTTTTCCTTTCAGGCATAGCTACTCCTCAGTACCTATACGCACGATTTATCTTATAATTTTTCTGTGTGCAGCCGGCTAGGACTGGAACCAGCCAACGTGCCAGAAAGCGCGCGCTAGGTAACTTAACAGTATCCTTGCACGAAAACGCTTATTAGCTTTCCAGCTTGTAACTAGAATTCAGTAAAGATGGAGAGCAAGCATGTCTAGCGATACTGAGGTTTTGAGGATTGACGAACCTCATTTCGCAGTTAGAGTCTATGAGAGTAGTCTCAGAATAGACTTGAAGGGGAGCGTCAAAGATGAGATCGAGGATGCACTTGAAAACAAGCCTATTTTGAGAGAGAGCATTGGAAATATACTTGCGGTGTTTGTTCCATTACATGTTCCTCTGAGCGACATAGATTCGGCACAAATGGACGAAAAAGGGAAAATCACGATAAAGTTGCCTCGTCACAGAGATGTTGTCATCCAACTCGAACCGGAAAATGCAAAGAAGCTTGTGGACAAGCTTAATCAGCTGGCTCCCGGAAAGAAAGAGAAAGCACGTGAGCAGATCTTTGTAGAACAGAAATCTCAAAGAATTGATAACGCTGAACGTGAATATGACCGAGAGGCATTGTCGTATCCGGCCGGTGCCCAATTCCCTATGCCTCCACCTCCTGGCGTCCGAAGAAAAGAGAAAAAGGCGGAAAAGCAGGAGGAGAAGCACTAGCATACTAGCGGAAGTCATGGATGGATCACCACTCAACTAGACATCACATTATGGATGAGCTATGAAAAATAGCGCATGCGCTATCTAACCAGTCAGTCTTACTTCCATTTTCTTCTTACTTCTAGCACTGACGCTACGATGTCTCTGATGTCTATCATGTTGTTGGCTAACGCGCGAAACCGCTTAAAGCGCGCGCAAAGAGATAATGGCCGCGGACTTGAACAAGCTTGCGAACCTCATGAGAATTTGCGGTTTCTTGATGCAGACAAAAGCCTACCTTTTCTGGAGTTCTACAAACAAATGAGAAATAATGTTAGTAGAAGGCATTGAAGTCAGTGAATCTAGGGCGCGCGAGTTATTGGAGGGGGCGATCCTGTCTGTGAACGCTATCTTTTTTCTCCACTCAAGATATGTCTTCCAGTCAAAAGCCGATAGACTACTATAATTACGGCAATCACAAGCAGTAGATGTATCAATGCACCTACGCCAGGCAACTCAAAGAATCCCACTGCCCACAGTATCACGAGAATAACGACAATCGTCCAAAACGTATCCATAGCTAACTCCCTGAGGCAAATCGCCATCCCTAATATATAAAACTTCGTAAAACCATGCTGACACGACACCGCAAAAGCTCAATGTCAGAAGCGACTGTGCGTGACTATCTGTTAGACTTCAAGCTCAAACCCAAACGTTTGGTGGCTAGAATAACCTTCAGACAATTCCTGAAGTCGCTAGGAATTTTTATCGAATTCGTGTATCCCTTTTTCTCTCAAGTAAATCTGCAATTTCTTCGGATTCCCTCGTATAATCCTTGTGTTCTCTAACAAGTCTTTTTAGTCTATTTTGGTTAAAAGCGCGCGCCAGCGTAAATTCCGAACACAAGAACGGCAAGTAGCCCCAGAAAAGGAAGCTGGAAACCACATTCAACCCCTTTATGTAAACTTCAGGTACCAGAGGGATAGCCATTCCCAGAGATGTAAAATACCCGGTAATCGTCCCTATGAGGGCTGCCCCAGCATCACCCCCCCTCGTTTATGCTTTTAGCCAGACTAGCTTTTCTTTCCCATAAATCTGACGTATCACTATAGTCTACAGCACTAAACAGTTCATCAAAAGCACTATTTAAATCATTGTTTGTACGATGTGAGAGTTCACTGTTCATTTTTTCATGATACAACTTTCTGCTCTCCAAGTAGTGTGTCTTAAGGGCTACGTTGTCTACGTAAGGGGTCTTTCTCACTTGCCAAGCATACCCGACGTTCTCTAGGAAGCCCCTCATTCCTTGCAAAAACCTGATCATTTTCCCTCTTGTTTTAACAAATGAGAGAATCGTTATTTAAGCATAACATCGCGCGCCCACCGCACATAAATCGTATCCAGTCTTAGAAAACCAGCCAAGATAACAGAATTGGACAGATGAATCCAACCAGTGGAGACTTGTTAGGAAAAAAAGTTTAGCGCACGCGCCAAGCAAGACAATCTTGGCACCATAGCCAACTTCCCAACTAAGTTTCGACTACTGGTTTTAGGTACATGTGAAGTTGTGCTTTTGAGACCTTTATGTTTAGCCCTCTGTCTGTCCAGCGTGCAATCCCTTGCTCTAGGGCTGAAGTGGCCAACATGTTTCGTACTCCACCTTTCTTTGCGCCAAGCACAGATTCAGCTACATCCTTGGTTAATTCGACTTCAAGGTGAGTTACTTTCCAATCTTTTGGGTCTATTCCGATTTCTTTGACTTTGCCTATTTTCTCTTCTTCAGCATAAACATCTTTGTCCATAAACTCTTTGCTTTTCATCCTCATTTTTCACCCCTTTTTGAAAATACGTTATTTGAAGCACATGCTTTAAGCTTTTTGGTTTAGGTGCTCCTGATAGAATGCGCGCGCGCACCAAAGGAACTGATGCGGATGCAGAAGTTCGGAAAAAGAGAAAGTGTGGGTTTCTAGGTTGTGCAGTCTTTTATTTCTGCTTTGGAAGCATTTTCCTTGACTGATGCTATTCCTTTTTGGCATCCCTCTTTTGATTCGTAACCTTGGCTTTCCGCTATAATCTCCCCATTTTGAGCTCTAAGTCTGAACCTGAATTTTCCTACCGAATCTTTGAATATTTCAAAACGTTCTCCTGCCAATTTCACACCTCTTTCATTCTTGGTTTCAATTTGTGAAAACTTCTATTTATGAATTTCTATCCGTCAATGTTTAAGCAATCCACTTTAGCGCACGCTAAGATTATGCCTGAATAAAACCAAGCGCGCTGGTTCGAAGTCTACGTCTATTGTTGAGAAGGAAATCAGTCTTTCTTCTTTTCTTCTCCCTTAACCCCTTCCTTTATTCCCTTTCCAACACCCTTCACAACTCCAAAGCCTTTCTTAAGGCCTTTACCGATTGCTTCTCCGGTTTTCTCTGCAGCCTCTTCAGCTTTGCCCTTCTTTTCCTTTTTTTCAGGCATTCTTTCACCTCCAATCTAAAGATGCGTCGCAACTAGCTCATTTGATTCTTTTGCCACGGTGTATCCTCGGGAAAAACAAGGTGCCGATTACTCAGATAATAGTCTAAATTCCCATTTATAAATATCTTGAGATTCTTTTCGGAGGCGCGCGCGGCGTCTAACTTCACGCAAACAGAAATCCCAGCGCGAGGCCGATCAGGAATGTAACGGAAGAATAAGGTAAGACGTTGAGCCATCCGTGCCCGACATCGTAGAGCTTAGGCAAAAAATTCATGGCCTCATTGAAAAGGTCGGTGAAGGTCAAGCTCAGGATCCCGGTCGCAACGAGGACTATGATGAGTGCGACAACGGCTATCAGAAGTTTGAAACCTCTCTTGACTATAGCACCTACCAGCAAGCCTATGATGAATGGCAGGACAACCGGGATTAGCCAGGCGATCTCAGGTGGAATTGACATAGTTCTCCCGAAATTTTGGCTCTTTTTATCTACAACAACTTCGGAAACTCTTATATAAGATTTTTGTCGCAGCCCGCACAGACCATTTCTACATTCAAAACGATTACTTTGAGAACTTCTATTTTAGGGATACAACGCCTCTGAGGGAAACAATGGACGCACGCGCTAAATTGTAAAATGGATGGCTTGGAACACGAGTAATACAAAATTAGCAATGGGTCTCGGAGAAACCATGAGGTTACTAGAACAAGTTAAATGAAGTCATCACTTTTTTTATCCCTAGGATTCTTTCGGAGTTTTCATGAGATCGCCCTGGGGAAAACCAAACTCTCTTCTGAATAAGCTGTTGACAGATGTTACTGCGCGCGCAGAGCAGGCAAAAATCATATTAAACGACTTGGTAACCAAAATACTTAGAATATTCGGGTGGGATAATGGTAACTAAAGATGCTGAAATAGAAAGAGTAGATGCTGAAATAGACGAAATAGCACAAAGGATTTTGTTAGAGCTTGAGGGCGCAAGTTCCAAGGATTTATCAGACGCTCATTACGCAAAAATGATGTTGCGTTTATCAGACGTTCATTACGCAAAAAGGGTACTGCAACAATTAGGAAGTGTTACAAAGCACAGCAGTGGAGCTGAAAGTGATATCGAGAAAAGAGCAGTGATCAAGGTTCTGTTGTTTTCTACGTGGGTGCAGAGACTTTATTTCATCATAAGATCCTTCCTCATGGGAGAGATAGGTGCGGCAGCTACATTCCTTTTCATATGGTACGTTGGCTCAATAGACGCTATTGGGATGTTTGAATTCGGCATATTTGTGTTTGTGTTGACGTTGGTCATAACAAGATTATTTGATACGCAGATAACCAAAGCTACAAAAAACATCGTTGGACTCATGGCTACTCATAGAACCGTTAGGAATTTTATCATGAATCACTTCTAGGTGAAGAGTATGAAAGTTCAATCGAATTGTCCGTTTACACGCGCGCTGCAAAAAAGAAACGAAACGAAAATTAACCGCCTCCTGTCGCTGCAGTCTCCAAGCCACATAACTATTTATTCTCTAAGCTGCCACTAGTAGTGCAGCTGAATGCTCATCTAAGTTGGTTGATAGTAATGGCTACTCCTGATGATATAAAGAACATACTTGGCCCGAACGAAAAGGTTGAGCTGTATATTAAGGAGAAAATCTACCATCCTCAGATCAACATCGACTCCTTAATCATTACGAACGAACGGATAATTCTGCGACCCCCCACGCGCTCGGATTGAAGAAGGATTACACTGATTACAGCTACTCGGACATCGCGGGTGTAACGTTAGACAAGGGAATAATGAGATCAACAATCAAATTTACGCTCAAACGCGATGGAGAACCACTAGAGCTGGGCAAGTTACCAACCTCCATTGCAGAAAAGGGGTATGGCATCATCAGAGAGAACGTGGGCAGATTCCAAGCACCTTTTTCAACCGGATATGCCAACAAGCCCGATGCTCCCAAATAATCGCATTAGCGGCCACGGCAAGAGCCCCTCCACTTGGACCTTTTCGAAGTGTATGGCAACCATTCGCCGGCCCCGCGCACTTTACCTGCAGCGTAATCCGAGCTGAGTGGTTCCCCACGTCGTCGCGCGTGCACAAAAATAATATTAACGAGTTGCAGCGTATAATTGCTTAGATTCGAATGGCTAAGGTCAGCAAAACCTTGGAATTTCTCAAATCAAGTTCCTTGACGAATCGTGAGTAGGCGAATTCACATGAATCTTCCTACGCATGTAACGTTTGGTGCGCTAATCGGAGCTCTTTTCTTTGGGAGGTGGGACATCATTTTGCTTGTTGCCATCGGGTCAGTCCTCCCTGATATGGATAGGGAGTATGGTTTTTTCAGCAGAGATTACTTCCGCGACCATCAGCTCCATCGGGCGCTATGCCACAACTTCGTTTTCATTGGGATCGTTTTTCTGATTAATCCGTACCTTGCACTGGGTGCTTTCGGTCATACTCTTCTTGATGCTATCAACACAGCAAAAGATCGTGGGGTGGAATGGCTTTATCCTTTTTCAAGGCTAGTGAGGAAAGCTAGGTATGATCACGAAGGTAAAAAAATTGCATTCGACATCAAAACTAAGGTATATATGTATCAAAACGACCCAGTCGAGCTCACCAGAAAAACCGCTGAGGATATGAAAGATTTTACTCTAAGGCCCTGGCGAAGGATATACGGTCCCTTCTATTCTGGCGGTATCCTGGATATAGGAATTTTTGTTGGTTCCACTACACTCATCCTGTTTTTGGCTCTCCTGTCTGTGTTTGGGGTTAGGACTTTCATCGATTTTTACCAACCCCAAATTAGCTTCAACTTTATTGGTCCTTTATCCATCGGCGTTTTGGGCATTTCTCTAGTTTTGGGCGTAGGTGAAATAAAGAGGCACAGAGAGGCGAAAAGAGCTTCTCGGGCACCGCCGATGCTGTATAAGCTATCATTCTTTCTCTCGTTATCCTTAATCGCGTTCGGGGTTGGGCTTGGAGGCTATCTCAACCCGGGTTCACATATTACATTCACAAGCAATCTTCCCTACTTGGCGGCAGGAATCTTAGTGGTATTTTTAACTGCCTTCATCGTGCTTAAAATCTATTCTTCAAGGTCAATTGCGAGAATGAGAAATGGCCATGACCCATATGCAGTCTAAGGCATCAGTGCTTAGAACGCTACACACGCGCGCGAAAAAGTGGCCCACGACAAGTGCCATCGTGCGCACGCGCTTGTTGATGCGGACTTCCTGCAGCAGGCGCATCAGAAGAAATGAATACGGTAAGCCGACAGTCGTTCATGTTTCTTGCAACTCTCAAAGGAAGTATAAGGTGATGAGAGTAACTCCAACACCAGCCCGTATAACTCTTATTAGATGTTCTTGAAGTGTCTGCTTGCGGTATTCGAATATGCTGTAGAGTCCATCAATCACTAACCATATGCCAAATCCCACGACAACTATCGCAAATTCCATGTTCTCACCTCGAGTGGGCTATACCTAGCATTTGCTTTAGAATTATTTATGGAAATCGTTGTCCAAGTATCCGTATTTTGAGTTGTTTCATTTGCATTACTGCTTATCCATATTTTTGCGGAGCGTTGATAGTTTTGGCGACTTCCAACGCGCGCCCTTGTCCGAAGCTTCGTAAATCGCTAATAGGTATTCCGCGCGAATCAGAATGATGGTATTTGACCTACGCTTTCCAGCGTGAGCGCGCCAACTTTCATAGAGAAACTAATATTTAAAGCGCGCGCCTCTATGACTTCGGACTCGCCAAAATAGTTGAAGCACGTGGTACAGCGTATCCTTGCCTGCGATCGATCGACATCACGATCCATAGACAAGGCAAAGCCTGAAGCATGAGCTACCCGCAAACGAATATAGGCACAGGCATGCATGCCAGAGCTAAAGGAAAACAAGAATAGCTTTGGTACTAAGAAATGGACTCGTTTTTATTAGCATAGATTTGTAAATGTATGTTCAAGTGATCTCAAGGATGAGGCGAGTCTCCAACTGTTTCAGTGAAGAAAAAAACGCTCGCTATTACGTGGAAACCTTGTGGCTAGGTCTGAGGCTCTATCGTGGACTATTCGCAAACTCCCTTGGAGTGAGGGCTCCACTGTTTTGTGGGCACAAGCTAACATACAATTGCAATCTCCGGTGCAAGATGTGTCCCTTCTGGAAAAGATCCAGCACTGATTCTAGCCTAGAGAAGGAAAAAGCAATTCTGAAACAAATTTATGATTCAGGAGCTTGCGGAATCGCGTTTGAAGGAGGAGAGCCGCTCTTGAGAAGTGACTTGGTCAACATTCTTGCTTTTTCCCGGTCTCTTCCCTTGCATACAAGCCTTATCACTAATGGAACTCTCCTAGAATCCAGAATGGATGATATAGCACCGTACATCAACGGCGTCATCTATGTTTCGTTGGATGGTCTAGAAAAAACTCATGACACGATCAGAGGAGTCAGTGGATGCTTCAAAAAAGCGATAGAAGGCATAATCGCATCCAAAGAGAAGGTCTCCGTAACAATCAACACAACAATAATCACAGAGAATCTCCACGAGATAGAAGACATGGTAAAGTTGGCAAAGGAATTGGATACAGGAATATCCGTAGCTGTAGCTCACGAGTACTGTAATGCCGATGCGTCTGCACCAACTGCCGACGAAACTGCCAAAACAGCCAAAAAACTCATTGCCATGAAGAAAAAGGGCTATCCCCTTGTGAATTCAGTCAATTATTTCAAAGTCATGGCAAAAGAAAAAAATTGGAAGTGCAGACCTTGGGCAGCAATTAACGTAGATCCAAAGGGAAACTTGATCCTACCTTGCTATGTTCGTAATGAATACGCAACTAGCGTCTCTGTTCTTGAAACCGACATCAAAGCTGCAATCTCTGGATTTAACTGGAAAGAAGCACACAACTGCAAGAAATGCAGTCTCCACTGTTATGTAGAGCCTTCCCTGGTGCTTTCATCGGATTTTCTAACCAATCTGAACTGGGCGTTTCGAGTCAGGATCTAGAACTTCTAAGAAACTAACTGATCTAGAACTCGGAAAACAGAGAATTGAGAGAATGTTCTTCCCTACGAGTTTGGTGCATACGTAGCACGCAAACAAACCTTGATGCCACAATGAAAGATTTTGATTCAGTGTTGAATTTTAGCGCAATCAAAAAAGAGAACAAAGGCATTGCTAGTTTCAGGCAAATCTTTTATATTCGTCACGCTCACCTAAAAGAACAAAGGTGATAACATGGGAAGCTTATGGCTGGGAGCTTTCGTCGGCTTTCTCGTAACACTGATTCTAGGCTGGATGTTTCCGGGACTTGGACACCTGATAGGCGGGTTCATCGGCGGGTTCGTAGCAGGGCTCATAGCTCGAGGAATTGGAAAAGGAGCGTTAGCAGGCTTCCTCGCAGGAATATTCGGCGGGATCATCATTGCAATACTTGCAGTCATAGGCCTCGTGGCGGTAGGCGCGGTCACAGGCGGGATCCTAGGCGGACTTTTGGGCGGTTTGGCTGGGCTGGCAGTTGGAATAATAGCGATCATACTTGCTGTCTTCGGTGCAATTGCCTCAACAATCGGCGGACTCATAGGCGGACTGCTAGCAAGATAGAAAACCCCTATTTTGTCTGTTCAGAAGAGCAGCTCATGGCAAAGATAGAAACCGCGCATAATAGGATAATGTCTCCGCTAAAAAATTACTCGCTTATCATACAATGAGTGGCTCTTTCTTATCGCGCGCGCACTTCATGAACATACCAGACCACAAGAACATCAAAAACACTCTAGTTTACACACACCTAGTCAACGCCCAAGACGACGAATACGTGACCAAAATGGCCTGGAACCTAGAAGAAGCCTGCGAACTACTGGAAGCAGGGTTCGACTACGTAACCGACATGGAACACGCCAAAATCTTCAAAAAACGAAAGTGACCTCTCAGAATTCGACCAAAAAAGAGGGGGCCCACCACAACAACATCAATGGTGCGGGGGGTGGGATTTGAACCCACGAACCCCTGCGGGATAGGCTCCTGAAGCGTCCGCGCACTTTTGCAGTGCTCTACGCCTTTGACCAGGCTTGGCGACCCCCGCAGCAATACTTGAATGCTATGCGGAAATGTTTAAGAGTTACTACGTTCCTACATGAAAACGGTGAAAGACAGTTGCCAACACATGGCTCACTTTCTAAAGCAGGAAAGGTCAGAGGTCAGACTCCTAAGATACAGGCCGGCGAAAAGAAAAGCCCAGGTCCGAGACTCAGGAACAAACGAAACTACGAGAAAAGGGTAATGCTCCAAAGAAAGGCTGGACAAAACTGGGTTTAGACGGGCTAAGTCTTTATCTTTTCTGAATTCAAAATAGTAGAGTATGTTAGAGGCAACACTCGCCATTCTGAACGCGCATGTAGTAACTCTGAATACGAATCAGCCCACCGCTGAGGCTACCGCCATCTACGATAGCAAGATAATTGCCGTGGGCTCAAACGGACAAATCCGCAAATACACGGACAGAAAAACGAGGATAATTAACGCGAAAAACAGAACGGTCATCCCGGGACTTAATGACTGCCACGTACACATGACCAGCTTTGGACAATTCCTTCAAACACTGGACCTCCGAGAAGCCAAGTCGATTGCAGAACTCAAGACCAAGCTCCACAAATATGCCGAGCAGAATCCTGAAAAGAAATGGATTCTCGGAGGACGCTGGGATCAAGAAAAACTCGCTGAGAAAAACTATCCAACACGCCACGACCTCGATGCTGCCGTTCCAGATAGACCCGTTTTCCTGATTCGCGTCTGCGGACACATAGGAGTTGCCAACACCAAGGCAATGCAGATAGCGGGAATAACAAAAGAAACCACGGTTCAGGGCGGAAAAACACATATCAACCCCAAGACTGGAGAACCCAACGGCCTCCTGAGCGAGAACGCTCTAGGACTAGTCTGGAAAGCTATTCCAAAACCGGCTCCAGCAGAGCTTGAGCAGGCCTGCATTCTCGCATGCAAGAAAGCTGTAGAAGCCGGACTTACGTGCGTACATTGGATTATAGGATCTCCCAAAGAAATAGGCATCATATTTAGACTCTATTCTGCGAATAGGCTTCCGCTGAGAGTTTATTTGGGGATCCCAATAGAATTTCTTGACTCTCTGAAGAGGCTGGGACTGCAGACAGGCTTTGGAAATGACATGGTTAAGATAGGTTTCGTCAAGATCCTGGCCGACGGCTCTCTTGGCGCGCGTACTGCAGCTCTTAAAGAGCCGTACTCTGACAAACCCGACACATGCGGCGTAATGCTTCACAAGAAAAAAGAGCTGGACGAACTTGTAACGAAGTCCCACCAAGCTGGTCTCCAAGTGGCCATTCATGCCATAGGTGACCACACCGTAGACGTTGTCTTGAATGCTTTCGAAAAAGCTCTGAAGGAATATCCGTCAAAGGATCACAGGCACAGGGTTGAGCATGGCTCAGTTCTGAATCCCAAGCTAATTCGAAGAATGAAAAAACTTGGGTTGACAGCCTCTGTTCAGCCTCACTTCGTCGCATCTGACTTCTGGGTAGTTGACCGCGTGGGCAAAGCCCGTGCGCGTTGGGTGTACCCCTTCAAGACTCTCATGCATGAGGGCCTATCGGTCGTCTCAGGCTCAGACAGCCCCGTTGAACCCATAAGCCCCATTCTCGGCATCTGGGCAGCCGTCGCGAGGAAAAGCTTCGCGCAAGAAGGCTTGACGATTGAAGAAGCTCTGAAAACTTACACTTCAAACGCTGCTTATGCTTCATTTGACGAGGCCAAGAGAGGAGCAATTGAGGCTGGTAAACTCGCTGACCTAACGATCCTGTCAGGAGATCCACTGAGTGTTCCGCCAGACGATATCAAATCGATCAAAGTCGACATGACGATTGTCAACGGCAAAGTGGTCTATGCTAGGAATGACTTCTTGAAGAACCGTTAGCCTTCTTGGCCTCAGCATTCCTGAAGAACGCAAAATACAACGAACTCGCTATGAAATAGGTCACGGTCGTGAATAGGAAAGGTGTAAAGAAATCGCTTTTTGTCATCATCGCTCCCGAAATTGAAACAGTTATCCCTCTGGGAATGTTGTCAGCCATAACCATCAAACCATTCGTGGTCGCACGCTCTGCTGGTGTCACCAACTCCATCTGTAACGTCGTTCCTATCGGACCAGCCATGTTCATCAGAGCGTTCCTCGCAATGTACGCGCCACCAGCCCATGTCAAATTCGGGGACAGAGTCGTAAGCATTATGAAAGGCATAGAGAGATATTCGCATAATGCCACGCTTTTGGCCTTCGTCAGCCTTCTGGATAGGGCGGGCGCCACAAGTGTACCTATCCCAAGCGTTATGCTGCTCAAAGAAGACATAATGCCTACTTGCTCGGTTGTGGCGGGAAACTTGCTCACGAAAAACACGTTGAATAATGGCACTATGAACCCTGCACCGAAGCCTATTATGGCCGTTGGTATCATGAATTTGATTATTGTCCTGGAACTCCTTATGTTTCGCAGAGTCAAAAGGTCGGCCACTGCTTGCTTCTTGAAGCCTAAGCCCTCCCTTACGAATAGAATTGGAAAGACGGCAGTCAGGGACAATCCGATCGACATTGCTAGAGTCAGTCGATATCCAATTGCAGAACCTCCGGCGCCCGTAGGGAGTCCCAGCATCCCGTTGAACCAAGCAGGCATGACGCCACCGACGTAGCCACCTGCGACGCCCATGATTATCATCATTGCCCACGCAAAACTGAAAAGATGGGTACGCTCTTCGGGATTACTGTTCTCCGCCATAAAAGGTGCTGACGCCACCCAGGACAACGTGCCGATCAAACCTGAGGCGGAACTGGCGGTCAGAAGCATCTTAGGATCCAAGACCCAAATCTGTGCAACATTGATCAGATTAGCCATGAACCCTATCAGAATGGTTCGCTTAGGACCGATTCGTGCACAGAGTAATCCTGCAGGTAACGCGATACAACCAGTTGCGATAATACTCGCCGTCGACATGATGCCAATGAAGTCTGATTGGAAATTCACCTGACGCAGATATAAGTTGAATATCACTCCCCATATCCCGGAACCAAGACCCAGCAAAACTGTTGCCGCTAGATACAACTTGGCATTGCGGCCAAGCATACTCAGATTCTGGAGGTAGCTCCGGACTCTTGAGGGAGGCTGCAAAGCTTTTTCACCGAAGGAGATTCGTTACCATAGGCGTTTGGGGATAAATAGCTTCTCAAGATCAAACGAGTTTATTTGAATGCCAGTGCAAGTGTATCGTTGGTTGAGTCTGGTTTGAGCGCAAAGGCCGCACTGAGAGAAATCGTGGAAACAATGCTTTGCCTGCCTGAACCCACGAGTGAGGATCTAGGTCGCATCAAGATTCGTGTCGCAGGAAAATATCAACTTGCAAAAACGCCTTCGAATTCAGAGATAATACGCACACTCAAAGCCAGAGAAAGAGCCAAGCTCCTTCCACTTTTGCGAAGAAAAGCGACCCGCACGATCTCAGGAGTCACCGTGGTAGCTGCAATGACGAAACCTTATCCATGCCCACAGGCTGAACCATGCGCATATTGTCCAGGCGGCCCACTCCTGGGCGTTCCTCAGAGCTACACCGGCTTTGAACCGGCTGCAATGCGAGGCCTGCAGAACAGATTTGACCCGTACTTGCAGGTGACGAAACGCATCGAACAGTTGACCGCCATCGGGCACAAGGTCGACAAGATCGAACTAATCATCATGGGGGGCACTTTTCCAGCCACTCCAATCGAATATCAAGAGTGGTTTGTCCAACGTTGCCTGGATGCAATCACAGCAAAGAAATCCGCAAGCCTCAGAGAAGCAGAGAAAAACGCTGAAACATCAAAAATCCGGAACGTCGGCATAACCGTTGAAACGCGGCCTGACTGGGCTAAAGAGTCTCACGTTGACCAAATGCTCAGCATGGGCGTAACACGCGTCGAACTCGGTGTGCAAAACCCAAATGATGAGATCTACCGCCTAGTGGGCAGAAAACACGCTGTCCAAGATGTTGTCGAAGCCACACGCATCATGAAAGACGCTGGGTTGAAGATAGTCTACCATCTGATGCCTGGAATGCCTGGTTCAGACAGAGAAAAAGATCTGGAAGCCTTCAGCATGATTTTCTCGAATCCAGACTTCAAGCCGGACATGATTAAGATCTATCCATGCCTGGTCTTGAAAGGCACGAAAGCGTACGAATGGTACAATCAGGGCGTGTACAAACCATACACGACCGAAGAAGCCGCCAGCCTAATCGCAGAAATCAAGAAGACCGTTCCTCCATGGGTGCGCATAATGCGTGTTCAACGGGACATTCCGGCAAGGCTCATCGAGGCAGGAGTCAAACGGAGCGACTTGCGCGAAGTCGTACGCCACCAACTCTCAGAGCAAGGCCTCCGATGCAGATGCATACGCTGCAGAGAAGTGGGACACGGCACAAGAGTAACAGAAGCGAAAGTGGACACAGAAAACATCACAGTTCTAACCACAAGATATCAGGCGTCCGAGGGAAAAGAAATCTTCATCTCGACGGAAGACCTTAAGAATGACCTGCTGATCGGTTACCTGAGACTGCGCATCCCTTCATGGAAAGCTCACAGACGAGAGATAACGACAGAACCATGCTCAATAGTACGAGAGCTTCATGTTTATGGGCCCCTAGTCCCAGTGGGTAAGCACTTGGGCGAGGCTTGGCAGCACAAGGGATACGGCAGAACACTATTGGCCGAGGCAGAACGCATCACGAGAGAGGACCACAATTTAAAAAAGATCCTCGTCATAAGTGCTGTTGGGACCAAGCAGTATTACATGCGATTTGGTTATCATTATGATGGCCTGTACATGTCAAAAGCGTTGGAGAATTGAAGATGGACGGAAAAGATGAGAGTTCCGGCTACGGCGGGGAAGCACTGAATATCCTGAAAAAGGCCGCGGTTGAGATAGGCGACAAGGTCCGTGTTTCAAGGAAAGGAAGAGCCTACGAGGGCATTCTGATTCCCAGGTCTGAATACGGCGACGAATCGCACGTTGTCATAAAACTGAAAAGCGGCTACAACATAGGCGTTCGCGTTGCCGCAGACACAAAGATTGAAAAGATAGGCGAAGGAGCCAAGCCCACTTTTACTACGCCTCCGGCCCCGAACCAGAACCCCGCGCTGCCGCAAGTGACCATAATAAGCACGGGGGGAACAATAGCGAGCCGCGTGGACTACAGGACAGGAGCGGTTCGGCCGGCCCTATCTGCGAGCGACCTCTACAGCGTCGTGCCAGAACTGGCTGAAATAGCCCGCATAGATACACAGATACTGTTCAGCCTTTTCAGCGAGAACATAACCCCGGAGCATTGGACACAACTCTCTAGAGTGGTAGCTGAACGAATAAACATGGGCGCCGACGGCGTCGTGATCGCGCATGGCACAGATACAATGGGCTACACGGCCGCTGCCTTGAGCTTCACCCTGCAGAACCTGCCGGTCCCAGTCGTGCTTGTAGGCGCACAACGCTCAGCAGACCGTCCGAGTTCAGATGCTGCAACGAATCTGATAGGTGCCGTGACCGCTGCCACAAAAGCCCCATTCGCCGAAGTGACGCTTGCCTTCCACGAAACTCCTTCAGACATGGCAATAGTGCTTCACAAAGGAACGAAAGTCAGAAAGTGCCATACTAGCAGAAGAGACACGTTCAAGTCTGTGAACGCTTCGCCCCTCGCCAAGGTCGCAGATCGAACGATAACCATGATTGCCAGAGACTACAAGAAGCGTGATCCAAAAAAGAAGCTTGCTTTGAAACCAGAATTTGACGAAAAAGTGGCATTGTTGAAATTTCACCCGGGCATGAACCCGGCCTTGCTAGATTGGCACATTGAAAAAGGATACAAGGGTATAGTCCTTGAGGGAACAGGATTAGGTCACGTCAGCAAGTACCTGTTCGAGCCCATACGAAAAGCCGTGGAACGCGACATCATAGTTGCCATGACGTCTCAGTGCATATGGGGACGCATAAACATGAACGTCTACGCCACTGGCCGCGACCTGCTTGCTCTCGACGTCATCCCCCTGGAAGACATGATTCCGGAAACGGCCCTCGTCAAACTCATGTGGGCGCTTGGACAGACACGAGACGTTGAAGAGGCAAAGAAACTCCTCAGAACGAACGTCGCAGGCGAGTTTTCGCCGAGAACTCTTCTTGACAATGTTGGAGATGAGTGAGGAGGCGGTGACGATGTCACAGGTTAACTACGAAGAAATAGGGTTGAAAGTGGGACTGGAGATCCACCAGCAACTCGACACACGCGCCAAACTCTTCTGCCAATGCAAGCCGGAACTATTCAAAGAAGACCCTGAGATCACCTTCTTGCGCGGACTCAGGCCCACACAGAGCGAACTAGGCCAGATAGACTCGGCAGCCTATTTTGAGTTTCAGAAGGGAGTGAGAATCCGATACGAAGCAAATGCCGAAACGTCCTGCCTCGTCGAAATGGACGAGGAACCTCCTCATCCGCTCAACATCGAGGCCGTTGAAACCGTTCTGACAGCAGCTCTAATGATGGAGGCCGAACCAGTTGATGAGATCCACGTGATGCGCAAAACCGTCATCGACGGTTCAAACACGACAGGCTTCCAACGAACTTGCGTGATCGCGCTGAACGGCAAAATACAAGTCGGTCAAAAAACAGTTCCGATCCAGCACACAAGCCTTGAGGAAGATGCAGCAAGGAAGACGGGAGATGAACAGGGCAACATCATACATTATCGCATAGACCGGCTGGGCGTGCCGTTGATAGAAATCGCAACTGCGCCAGTCATTAAATCGCCGAAAGAGGCAGGAGAAGTCGCACTTGCTATCGGAAGAATATTGCGGGCCACGGGAAAAGTCAAGCGGGGATTAGGCTCGATACGCCAAGACCTAAACATATCGATCCCCAAGGGCATGCTGATAGAGATCAAAGGAGTGCAGGAACTCGAGCTTGTCCCACTGGCCGTGGAGTATGAGGTTCAACGCCAGCTTAATCTAATCAAGATAAGCGAGGAGTTGAAGAAGAAGAAGCTTGGGAAAGACGACTTGAAAGAGGTGTTCTTCGACGTTACCGACATTTTCAAACACACGAATTGCAAAGTCATCCGAAAAGCACTCGACAAGAAACAACAGGTTCTCGCCGTGAAACTTCCCAAATTCCACGACTTCTTGAAGTGGGAGCTGCTCCCAGACTTTCGGCTTGGAACAGAAATGGCCGACAGGGCAAGATTCTGGGGAAGAGTCGGAGGAATATTCCACACGGACGAGATGCCCGCATACGGCGTGACGCCGGAAGAAATTCAAGAAATCAGAGCAATCGTTAAGGCAGAAGACCAAGACGCAGTAGTGTTCGTGGCAGACAGCCCCGACAATGCCAGAGACGCGTTGAGGGCAGTTGTCGAGAGAGCGCGAGAGACACTGGAAGGAGTTCCAGCAGAGACTCGAGCAGCAAACCCAGATGGAACCACGAGGTACATGAGACCCCGACCTGGAGCAGCAAGAATGTACCCAGAAACGGATATCCCGCCGATACAGATAACAGAGGAACGCCTGAAAGAGTTAGGTTCCCACCTGCCAGAGCTGCCTGAACAGAAGCTTGAAAGGATAGCAAAGACCTATGAACTAAATCAAAAGCTGGCCAAGCAAATCCTCGACTCTGAGCATGGTGAGCTCTTTGAAACGATAGTCAGAGAAAGCAACGTTTCACCAACCATGGTTGCAGTATTCATGACCGAGACGATGAAGGCCCTGAAGCGCGACGGCGTTGACGCAGACAAGGTTTCAGAAGAGCAGATCCGAGAAATTTTCAGATGCATAAACAATGGGAGTCTAATGAAAGAGTCCATTTCCGACATCACCGTTTGGCTATCAAAGAATGAAGGCAAAGGCGTAAAGGAAGCAATCAACGGCCTAGGATTGAAAGCAGTCTCCGGAGACGAGTTGGAAATCGCGATCGAGAGGGCCATAGCAGACAACAAGAAGCTGATTCAACAACGAGGCGAAGCGAGCCTCGGCATCCTCATGGGCATCATCATGAAAGAGCTGAGGGGCAAAATAGACGCAGCTCAAGCAAGCACCGTATTGAAAGAAAAACTGAGCAAAATGCAAAATTCTCAATAATCACGTAGCTGCGGTCAAGCATTCTTCCGCGTCTTAAACCTATGCTTGTCGGTTTTCTCGACTCCAACCCTCTTCTCCAGACATTCGGTCAACGAAGACATGGTGAGAGTGCGATAGCGGCTTTGTGCCAAATCCACCATGAAACGTCGAAAGCTGGCTCGCTCAGAATACGGCAACTGCCCAAGATCCTTCAGGAATTCTCGAGAATCCGAATAGGTTTCATGGAGAGAAATGATCATCAAACCTTGGACTTCGCCAAACCCCTGTGAAGCCATTATCACGCTCGTTTTCTTTTCTCTGTCAAAGGCGATGCCCGCGTCAATTACCCTACCGTACTCCTGTGCATTAAGACCCTGATCCCAGCTCACAAAAGTCACCGACAAGATGTTAAACCCGATTTTCGCGAAGTCAGGTATCATCGTGTACTCTCTAGCCACCCCTTCCTTCTCCAGCTTCTTGATCGCCCTGCCTACAGTAGGCTGAGAAACACCCAGCACCTTTGCGAGTTCCCTATCACTCCGACGACTATTCCGCATAAGCTCAGCAACAAGCCTCAACTCAACATCCTTCAAGATTCTTCACCCAATTTCCACCCATTGCCAACTACTACGCGAACCATAGTAAAAAAACCTTTATTACAAATTCTGATAATCGCGCCCGCAAATATCATGAAAAGCCCGGAGCATACGTAAATCCTAAAAAGAAAGGTCCTTCTTCTATACCATGGGATATCATTGCAAGGAAAAACGGCGAAGGAAAAGCAGAGCAGCTTTTCTCTGAGAGTCAGAATGGGCGAATATGAAGTAGAAATCAACGGCGGCCGAGACGAAGTCATGAAGACAATCGAAGAACTCCCAGGCCTTATCGCTAACGTCGGCAAGGCTTTCGAAGACGCCAGACCCAGAAAAATGGCAACTCTGACGGTAAAGACAGAAGTTTCCAAGAAAGAGACAAACACTCAGAATTATCCGAAGATTTCGCCAACCCAAGACTGTGAAGAAGCCATCACAAAAATCCTGCAAACTGATTGGGGAAAATGGCGACCACGCACAATTGACGAGCTCAGAGACGCGTTGGAAGCAAATGGGCAGAGTTATGCAGCCCGTGCCTTAGCCACAGCACTGAGCCAGCTGGAGAAGAAAGGAGCGATCAGACGCTGGAACACAGACGCAGGGTTCGTCTACATCCTCGTCGAAAAGGAAACCCTAGGCGTTAAAGGCGAACAAGGATGAAGAAAATAGAAGCCAGAATAAAGACCGCCTTCGGCGAAATAATCCTCGAAGGTGAAAACCCACAGGAAATTCTGGATATGCTCTCCACATTCCCACAGGATTTCATGGAGAAAGTCTCGAACTTTGTTTCAACCCGGGTTGCTCCATCCGGAGCCCAACTCAAAGGCGTGATCGAATCAACCACGGAGGGCCCAGTCATAATAGCCCGCGAAAACCTGACACACTATGAGGCAATAGGTTTGACTCTTTATGGCTCGGATGAAAAGAAGAACACTGCGGCGCAGTTGACGAAACTCCTGGAATCAAGCGGAATAAAATGCATGGTTCCAGCGAGGCTGAATGAGATGACCAAGAGAGGACATGTCTTCAAGCCTGACCCCAACAGACCAGAGTTCAAGTTGACAATGCAAGGAGAAAGATGGGTAGAAGACGACGTATTAGCCAGACTCAGAGGCAAAATGGCTTGACCGGCGAAGCCGACCTTGTGAAGGCCCAAATCAAGTATAAGGACGTCGAAAACTCCTTCTCAGGCAACATAGAAGAAGTCTGGTTATCCATTAGCAAGTTCTTTCTTGAATTCATCCCCACTTTTGAGATCGCGAACAGGCTTATGTTGAAGGTCGATCTGCAAAAACTCGCAAAAGACTCCGAAGGCATAATCGCGTTCTCAAAAGAAGGCCCATCCCTCCTAGTTTCCAGAAACAAACTAACCGACAATGAGACTTTGGGGCTTTGGCTTCTGGCAAACTACGTAGGCTGCCAATTAGGAATCTTGGAAAAGGATGCCGTTTCAAAGGAAGAACTCCAGGCGAAGGTGGGAAAAGACGCAAAGATAACAAGCACACGATTGGGTGAACTTGTCAAGAATCAAGTGGCAATAAGAACCCCAGATGAAAAATACAGAATCACGACTTTCGGCATCGTACAGATTCAAAAAGAGACTCTTCCGAAAATCAAGGCAAGAATGGGAACATAGGCTCTCTTCTTTAACGTTCTTCCAGACAGGCAAAAGGCCCATTTTAACGTTTGTTAGGCATTCGCTTCTATTTCTTCGATCGCTTGTGTAACCATCTCGAGTTAATCTTTGGGAGTCATGGCGGCCTTTTCTGCGCGTATTGGTACCTGCGCGGTTTTCCTTCCCTAGTCAGTATTCCATCTTTAACCAAGTCTATCAGAGCATGAGCCACCGCGGTGCGATCGTAGTGAAAACCTCGCCTCGCCAGTTCGCTATGAACCTCGCCCAAGCCTCTGGCAGTTGAGAACCATCCTTCGTTCCAGAGTTTTTGGATTACGCCCTTGCATGTTTCGGCCCTGGGTGGTGGCGCGGTTCTTTCAGTTATCATTTGTGTTTCTTTGAGTCTTTCAGTTACAGTCGAAAGAATCTTGTCTACCGTGGCTTGCAGTTGGTCTTCCTGGCATTCTATTTCGAATTCAACATCGCCTATTTTCATTTTTACTCGTATTGGCGGCTTGGTTTCTTTCTCGGTCAACATTTCACCTTATTGCTATTGTATTGCGCATCTTGTTCATGCACAACACTTAAATATCTCATGCTCCAACTGTTGGCTATTGGTGAATCATGGTGATTGAACAATACACTATTACAACAACACCGAAATATAACTTTCCACAGCCCACCATAGACACAACATTGCCACAACGCCTAATAGAACAAAGCATAAGCTCACTCAGACACCAGCAAAACCACGCTTTTCAACTAAATCAACAAGGTTTTCAACAAACCGCCAACATGGACTTACATGAAGATACGTTCCAGCTCAGAATGCAGCCCATACCGTTGAAGCCAATCCATGAAGAAACCACAATCGGCGCATGCGACACGTCAACCATAAAGATTGGCGAAACATGCACAGGCATGCTAGTTGCCGTTCGAGGTGCGAGCGTTTTGAAAAAGCACAAAAGCTATAGGTACAGCAGACTTGGTCCATTCATCTTCCACATTACAGAAGAAAACAAAAAGGAAGTCTATGACGCACTAGAGAGAGCATACTTCGTGTCTGCACGCAAGCAAGGCCACTTGGGCTTGGCCAATCTCCTGCAAAACCCAACTCGCATAGCAAGTTTGCTTGAAAGATGGTTGCAGGCTACCCTGTCAAGAACCATGAATGGTGGAGTTGTTCTCTTTGACGGCTCATTGACGGCTGGAACTGGCGACACTCCTGTTGAGCGACTAAAAGGAATCTTGTTAAACGCAAGGGAATGCAAGAACGTCGTTTTGGCCTTCTCAAAAATAACGAATCTTCGAATCAACGGGCACCTAATAACGGACGTGACACTCCAACAGAAAACCCCTTATCTGCTTGAAACAACCGGGTTGAGACCTAGGCCCCCGATCGTTCTGCTCGGAGACATTTACGTTGCCAGACTTTCTCATGGAAGCTTCGCGTTCAGACTGGATATTGATAAGGAGAATACTTACGAGCGGCGCATCGAAGCTCTTGGAAAACTCATGGGAAACGATGTGCTTTCACAGGGTTATCCTGAAACTCTGAGACTGGCCCACATTCTCTGCACTTTCACGGCAAACGAGGTCATAGCCATGCAGCATTTTGTTGTCCGCAGGTGCAGACTCAACATCATTAACAGACCCGACATGCACAGGCTTCTCTTCGGACCGTACGGCAGAGGTGAATCCTACTCATGAAGCTATACAAGAAAGAGGGCAACATCCTGCAGATTCTGAGTTTCCCAAACGAGACAGTCGAGAAAGGTGATTATCTGCTCGTCGAGGACTTGGAAGCAAGAAGAGCCCTAATAGCACAAGTGATTGACGTACAGTTCGCCAGCGTCCCAGGTGTCCTAGAGGAGCTTCTTCGAAGCCTTCCTGACGGCGGCGAGCTCGTGCAAGGCGAGGATTTTGATCCGTTGGAAATTGCTCCTCACATTGCGTACATTCAAGACGCGAGCCTGCTCGTCTGCAAAATTCGTGCCACAGTGGAAAATGAGAATTTGAGCCCAAGCAGCTCATGGCTTCCATCCAGGTCTCAATCGACGATAAAGAAACTTCCACTTCCAACACTGCTCAAACTGGCTAAAATTGAAGGAAAGCTACCCATAATAATAGGTGGAACAAAAGATTCTTCACTGCTGACGATTGACGCGTCACACCTCGACGGCAAACTCAACATAATCACGGGCAAGAAAGAAACGGGGAAATCTCACCTGTCCAAGCTCCTGATGACCAGCCTAGTCGGGTACAAGGCTACAGTTGTCGTGTTTGACCTGAACGGCGAATACATAAGCTTGGGAATGACCAGCGACGGCAAAAGGAACGCGCACCACGATAAGATCCACGTTTTGACACCCGGCCAAAACTTTAAGACGGCCCTCAAACAGGTGAACCTCCACGTCATGCTGGGAATTCTAATCCATGCTCTTCATCTGCCTGGAACGTCCGCTCGTGAGTTCAGACGCATTTGGCAATCCCTGAAGGAAAGAAACATGCTTACCCTGCATGAGATGGGTGAGACTATTCGCACCTGGAACTGCAACCAGCACGTTCGAGATGCTTTGTCTTCACGCTATCACGCCTTGATCAATTCCGGCTTCTTCACTGACAACGTCTGCGAGGCAACGCTGTTGGAGGACAGCCTGTTTAGAGCAAAGGAGCAGGGCGGGGCCATAGTGATAAACCTGAGAAACACCTCAGCCATCGACAGGCAAGTAGTCGTTGAATATGTATTGGGAAGACTCGTAGAGCAGTTGACAAGCTGGAACCTAAAAGCGACTTTTCTTTTCGCTGAAGAGGCTCACCTGTACCTGCGGGAAACGTACTGGGATGACATCGTCACTCGAATGAGGCATTTTGGGATATTCACCACGTTCATCACTAATCAGCCCGACACAGTCAAAGAGAATATTTATCGTCAGGCTGACAACATCTTCCTATTCAACTTCACAAACGAGCATGACCTGGATGTTGTTTCGAGAGCCGCCCGCGTGGACGCAGAAACGGTCAGGTCGATCGCGAGAGACCTGCCTCCACATCATTGCCTTACTCTTGGGAAAGTAGTCAAAGATTTTCCGATAGTTGTCAAGGTCAAAGCCATAGACGTCAAAACCATGGGAGAAACGAGGCTCTTCTTCAATGACATGAACTGAATGCTTCTATCTTCTGCCTGTTTCTCTGGAAAAATGCTCTGAAAGATCCTGTCAGATCAAACTTCTCCACCTGATCAAACTGCACCCACCTGAGTTCCTCAGCATCGCTGGAAGCCTTTAGAGCGCCACTTCTGAGTTTCACGAAATAGTCTATTATAACAAAATGGTATCGTATCTTGCCATTTTCGTCCTCGGTTATGCTGTCGACAACATCTATGTGTTCAGGCTTCTCAACATCCAAACCCGTTTCTTCCTTGACTTCTCTGATGACCGTTTGTTCCACGTTTTCGCCTAGCTCCACAAGTCCGCCTGGGATGCTCCATTTTCCTTTTCCAGGATCATTCTTCCTCTTTTCGAGCAAGATCTTCCCAGAACAGACCACGACGGCTCCGACGCCAACAAGCGGCCGTTCAGGATATTGCCGCCTCAAATCACAAACCTCAGCGACAAAACTGGTCTCACTCGTATCTTAAGGCTTCTACTGGTTTAAGTTTTGACGCTCTCCAAGCTGGATAAAGCGCAAAGATTGCGCTGATTCCTACGCCGAAGACCAAAGCCAACATAGTCACTGCTGGAGTCAAAAGTGGAGTTATCGTCATTCCACCCCTGGTCGCAGCTTGATTTCCACCGAATACGCTTCCCCCTCGAAAGACTAGTGCAACCACGTTCGCTAAAACCCAACCTGAGGCTATGCCGATCGCCGCACCGATCAAGCCAATTATCACTGATTCACATAGGAAAATCAGAAGCACTGTCTGGCCTTTCATGCCCAATGCTTTGAGTATGCCTATCTCTCTCGTACGCTCCATCAAGGACACGATCATGATATTCATTATGCCTATGCCCGCAACCAGAAGCGAAATAGCAGCAATTCCACCTAGGAAGAGTTGTATGATGGAGAAAATATTCGACAGAATGTTAAGCGCAGCCGTTGCGGAGGTTACTGAGACTTCGTCGCTGAAAACCGCCTTTATGGCTTGAGTAGCGTTATCAATCGTTGTCTTGTCGCCGTTTACTAATCTCACAATTATCTGATTGCATTCATCAGTTCCAAAGAAGCTCTGCGCTTGAGAAATTGGAATGTAAATATCAGAATCCGAAGGTCCTATGATGCCGAAGCCTCCGATTTCTCTTAGAACAGCCATAACTTTGCCTGGATATGTCGCGTTTATCGGAGGGCGCGCAGTTCCGTTAGTCCAAATGATTTCAACGTTGCTCTTCGCGGTGCAGAATAATGTTCCATTATTCCCCGGGTCGCTCACCCGTTTTCCAACTATGATCATTTGGTCATTGGGATTTGTTGGGATTTCTCCGCTTTCATTCACGAACGTGCTACTGTAGATGCTGGCATATTTGGCGAAGTCCACACCCATTAGGGTGGCAGTCAGATTTGTGGTACCGTTTCCGATCCAGCCCCCTCTTTGAATTATCGGCATTGACATCTCGACATTTGGTATATTATCGATTCTTTGAGTGTCATTGACCAGCAATTTGAATCCAGAATTAGCCCCCCCTGTCCCGCCTTGTCCGCCAGCGCCGAAGCCTCCTGCGAAGCCTCCTCCATTGGAGACGATAAGCGTGTTGGTTGCAAATCCTGTTTGAAGCTGATCACTTATGGTAGCTTGCAAACCCTGAGTAATCGAAAGCAAAGCAACGATGGCTGCGATGCCGATGACTACTCCCAAGATCGTTAGACCTGCGCGGAGTTTTCTCAGTTTTATCGCGCTGAAGGAATAAGATAAGACGTCCTGGGCTTTCAAGTTAATTCACGATCTCCTTGGTTATCACGCCGTCGAACATCTGGACGGTTTTCTTAGATTGGCCTGCCAGATGATGGTCGTGAGTGACCATTATGACAGTTACGCCTTTCTCCTCGTTGAGTCTCTCGATCAGACCGATTATCTCGTTCGCAGCTTTGGAATCTATGTTTCCAGTGGGCTCATCCATCAAAAGGAATTTGGGATTATTTGACAGGGCCCTCGCAATGGCCACGCGTTGTTGTTCGCCGCCGCTCAATTCGGCAGGTTTATGATTCATTCTTTCTTTGAGTCCCACCGTTTCTAGAAGATCTTCGGCACGTTTTCTCCTGTCTATCCTGCTCAATCCAGTTATGGCCATTGATAATTCAACATTTTCTCTTGCCGTGAACCTAGGAATCAGGTTGAAGAACTGAAATACGAAGCCGATTCGTCGTCTGAGATCGGCCAGCTGGCCGTCATTAAGTGTGGAAATGTCAACGCCCTCGATCAGCATTTTGCCTTCTGTTGGCTTATCCAGTGCTCCGATCAAGTTGAGCAGGGTAGACTTGCCGCTTCCCGAAGGGCCCAAAATCGCGAGAAAATCGCCGCCTTCAACCCTTAGATTAACGCCACGCAACGCGTCAACTGGGACTTCTCCAAGCATGTAGGTCTTCTTTAGGTTAACAGCTTCAACTATTGTTGTCACAGTTCCCATCAGCTCTTTTCATCCTTCGTCTTCAACTATTTACTCAAGTAGCGCCATGAGAGAACAATGCCTATCGTTGCGACTATTGCCGCAAAGATTCCAACGTATGCAAAATCCGTCGCGACCACCCCGAAGTCTGTTGTCTTGTATATCAGGAGCTGTCTCACTGCCTCCGTAGTGTACGTCATTGGGTTATACTGCGCCACTGTCTGGAGCCAAGGGGGCATGATGCTCGTCGGGAAGAAGGCATTACTAGCGAACATCAGCGGCAGGGTTATCAGGTTCATGACCGCCATTGGAGTCTCTATTCTTGTTGATCTTATGGTAATTGCGATGAACATTGAAGACAAGCCCACGCATATCAGGAACATGATCGCGAATACGCCGAGCACGTAAAGTGGATTGAAGCTGGCTCCAAACTGGAGACCGAATGCGATGGCGATGACTATTATTATGCCTGCTTGGAACATCGATCGTAAGGTTGCAGAAAGCACTTTGGAAAATACTATTACACCTCTTGATACAGGGGTGCTGAGAGCCTTGTTTAGGAAGCCCAAACGTCTGTCCCAAACCACTGACATGCCGCTGAAGGCCGTTGTAAAGAGGGCTGTGAAAGCGATCATGCCCACTGCCATGAAAGAGAAATAGTCAGTCGTGTGGAAAGTGTTTGTCAAAACAGAACTTCCGAGTCCTTGGAAGAGATTGGGAAGGGTTCCCAAGAATCCTTGAATATTGTCTTTAGGCATGCCATACTGTAATAGGCTTCTCGTCAACTGCGTGCCCACATCAGATGACGCTAATGATGTTGTAAATGATGAGCCTTGGAAGAGGGAACTAATGTTCATTGCTTTTCCGAGTAGACCCATCCAGATAATCGGCTGAATTATAGAAAGTATGAATATTACGGGGGCTTTGTACCACTTCTTGAGCTCTCTGTTAGTCAAGGCCCATAGGCCGTGCAATTTGTTCTTGGAATTGCCGTTCTCTTTGGTCATTGTCGGGCCCTCCTCATAGTCATTCTCTGCGCAGCAAAGGCCTCTCTAGATTCTTCTGCATCACGCAGCGATTTCCCAGTGTATTCCAAGTAGACTTCGTTTAATGTGGGTTCTGTGAGCGAAAGTTTCGTCACGGCGTATCCTTTTTTTCGTAGTGTTTCGATAATGGAGGGAGCCGTTATTTCTCCGTATTCGGCCTTGATTCGGTATGAACCATTTTCCTTCTTGACATTTTTCACGTGGTCAACATTCGCGATGAGATCTGCCACGTCCGCATCCTCTTTGATGCTTATGGTTATTATGTCGCCGCCCAGACTGTGTTTCAGATCCTCAGGGGTGCCCACGACAACTATTTTTCCATGGTCAATTATTGCAACGCGGTCGCATAGTGAATCAGCTTCCTCAAGATAGTGCGTTGTCATGAAAAGTGTCATGCCATATTCTTTCTTCAGCTTTCTGATATAGTTCCAAGTTGCAGTCCTTGTTTGGACATCTAGGCCCAGAGTGGGCTCATCTAGGAAGAGTATTTTTGGCCTGTTGATTAGTCCACATGCGAGTTCAAGTCTGCGGCGCATTCCACCAGAAAAGGTTTGAACCCTCTTATCCTTGAAATCGGTCAGCTCAACGAGCTTCAGCAGATCTAGCGCACGTTCCTTAGCTACTTTCCGCGGAATCCCGTACATGTCAGCGCATAAGAGGATATTCTCTAGACCGGTCAGGTCTTCATCTGCGGTGTATTCTTGTGGCACGACGCCGATCACGTTTCTAACCTCATTGTTTTGCTTCAGAACGTCGAAACCCAAGACCGTAGCTTTCCCCTCCGTTGGCCTCAAAATGGTTATCAGCATGTTGATCGTCGTGGTTTTTCCAGCGCCGTTGGGTCCTAGGAAACCGTATACTTCTCCTCTTTTGATCTCAAAGTTTACGTGGTCAACCGCAACCAGATGGCTGTTGAAGACCTTGGTCAACCCTTCAGCCTTGATGATTTCTTCACTCATTTTTCCCAGCCTTCAGCTTCTGGTTTATTTCCTCAAGCTTTTGGGCCGTGTTATTTAGGAGTTTCAGCGACTCATCGAAAGCTTCCTCGGACGCATGCTCATCTAGGCTTCGTCCAAGCTCGAAGAAAGCGGTGACAAGCTTGCGCATCGTCTTCCTTGCCTCAACAAGTTTTTCCTCAGGTAGACCTGACAGCAACGCGTCCATGAATGGCGGGCCGAAGAATCTCTCTCTTCTGAATCGCATATGGTTTTTCGTGTACTCTTTCATCTTTTCCCTCTGTTCGGCCATTATCTTCTTCTGCTCCTCAAGCAGAGCCCTGCCGCTGTCGGTCAATTCGTATCGTTTCATCCCGCTTTGTTCGGGCGGCAACTCTTTTATGCGGCCATTGTCCTGCAACCAAGCCAAGAGGGGATAAATCGAACCCGGGCTTGGCTTCCATCGGCCTTCTGTTCGGGCCTCTATTTCATTTATCATTTCAGAACCTGACATGGGCTTCTTGCCCAAGGATTCGAGAATTTGGTAACGTATGAAACCCTTTGGCACCATTGCAGTGTGCCTCATCCAATGCTCTTTGTGCACGCCATATCACCATTGATATCGGCAACGATATCAACAGTGATATTTAAGCTTGTTGATCACAAAACAAAAATTCAGTCTAGTTTATCAGCGTCCCATTGCATTTGCCCATAACAGCCATTAAAACATTTTCTGGTTTGAACCCGTTCACAACTGCAACCTTCACCCGGGCACGGGTCAGAATCTTGACAGCTTCTGGATCAATAACCTGGTGGATTCCGGCCTTGTGCTTGCCTTCGGAGAACACCTTTGGCAGATCTTCGAAGCTCAGATGGTTGAGCTTAACAGCATCAGGATGTTGCCTGGGATCCTTGTCGTAAACGCCATCCTGATCTGTGCCTTTCACCAGCAAATCCGCGTTCATGGTCTCAGCGATTAACGCTGCAACAGCATCTGTGGTCATGCCTGGTTTCAAACCGCCCATGACAAGAACCTTCCCCTTTCGCAAGCATTTTGCAGCTTCTTCAATCGTCAAGGGAACGGCATTGCACCCTGCGTCCCCAAGCTTCTCAACAAAGAGCAAAGCGAAAAGCCTTGAAACTGATATCGCTATTCTGTCTTGCGGTTCTTCACCCAATCCTAGATTCTTTGCAATCCGAATGAAGTCCCTCGCCATATTGCCTCCCCCCACAACGACAGCCACCTCATGATTTTGCATCTTCAAATCCTTCAGAAGTTTAGCATATTCGGCGATCAATTTGGTATTGATAGGTGAGGCCACTACTGAGCCGCCTATTCTGAGCACGATCCGCATGAAATGCATCCTCTTTTATGGATATGCAAGCCATTTTGGTTAAATGCTTTTTACAGAAAAGCATCCAGGCCTGACTGGCCTTTCCTGCTTCGTTCGCGGAACGTTATTTTTTCTCCGAGAGTTATGAGCAGTCCGTCGAACGCTGCAATTGTGGGGACCTTCGTTTCTTCTTGGATGTGCTTTGCCTCTTTTTCTGGTCCTTTCATCAGCATTTGCATCCCGAGATGCGTCAAGACTGCATGCTCCGGACGTGTTTCTTCAATTATGCTTATTGCGTCGTCCGTCGTCATGTGTCCCTTCCAAGGTTTTCCAGCTGGCCGCATCACGCAGAGTATGAGGAGTCTGACGCCTTCATAGTATTTGCCTATGCCTTCAAAATACTCGGTGTCGCTCGTGTATGCAAAATCCCCCAATCCTGAAGCTGCAAATCTGAAACCGACCGCTTCGGGGTCAGAATGTCTCGCTTCGGTCACAGAAACGTCGAGGGTGCTCAGTTGAAACTTCATGCCCGGCACTGCTTCAATTGTTGTTAGGGTCATTTGTTGATGATACTTTGAAATTGAAGGCCCACAGACACTGCTCCCTCGAACAACGCTTTTGTCAGCTACTAACGTGCCATGCTTCCGCGTCATTCCTCGGGTCATCGCTTCAATCAAGACTTCAGCGTCCGTATAATGATCTGGATGACAGTGAGACACAAAAACAGCGTCAAGCTTCTGAGGACTCAAGCCTTCACATATCGAGTGAACCAATGCTCCCGGCCCAGGATCAAGATGCAAGTTCAAACCCTCGCTCAGAACCCTGATTCCCGCCGTGCGTCTCCTCTGCGTCATGGTGACAAAACGCCCCCCGCCAGTTCCAAGCATGATTATTTCAATTTCTGAGACCAAGAGTATCCACCGCTGAAACAATCCGTCCTTGATTGACCGCCCTGTTGAATCAGAAATCCTCAGAAAACCCTTTTTAACGTTGCTATCGAACAGACCGGACACAATGGACTATCAAGTCAGTACACTTCGACAACGCGCATCCCACGACAAAGCCATTGGAGAAGACCTCTCTGGATCCAAGCATTCATGATACATTTCAACCTAGAATGGCGTTGGCGACAATGCCTCGCCAGAGAGCGAACGGCGCGAGATCGAAGAACATGATCTGAGAAGACAGCTGAAATCAAGCTGAAATAGATATGCTTGAGTTCTGTCAAGCTTATAGCCAGAAGAGGCCCCTTTCTCAGTTGACATGTCTTCGGCTGATGTTGCGGTTCAGGTCTTTCGAACGCTTGGGAATGAAGACTTCAGGGTGCTTCAAGCCATAGAAACAGGAATGAGCCAACATGAATTCGTTTCTAGGGAGCAGGTTGCCAAATTAACAAAACTTGACGTGGACAGAGACACAGACTTCATACTGAACCGCTTGAGTAAACATGGTCTGATCTACAGCATCAGGGGAGCCTACTCTGGGTTCACGTTAAACTATGCTGGCTACGATTGCCTCGCGATAAACGCGTTTGTCAAAGCCAATGTGCTTGAAGCGTTTGGAAAGTCTCTAGGAGTCGGAAAAGAAGCAGACGTGTACGATGCGTTGACGCCGGAGAAAAAGCAAGTGGCCGTGAAGTTCCAAAGACTGGGGAGAATCAGCTTTCGGCAAACCCAAAGAAAAAGAGGCTACGCCAAAGAGCATGCAGGATGGCTTTTCCAGTCAAGGTTAGCTGCTGAGAAGGAAATGCGAGCCCTGAGACTTCTACACCCTATTGGCATTGCTGTTCCCGAACCAATAAGCCAAAACCGCCACGTCATAGTCATGGGAATGATCGAGGGAGCTGAACTCGCTCAATTAAGAAATATCCCAAAACCAGAAAGAACCCTGAAAGAGATATTACGAAACGTCAGGAAAGCCTATCTGAATGCGGAAATAATACACGGAGACCTGAGCGAGTACAACGTCATCATGAAGCTGGACAGGCACATACTCATAATCGATTGGCCGCAATACGTTACGAGGGACCATCCGAACGGTGACCAACTCCTCACGCGAGACGTTGGGAATGTACTGCGGTACTTCAATCGTAAACGCATGCTGAAAGCCAGACTTAAAGAAGCATTAGATTACGTGACTGGAAAAAGCAGGACTCTGCCTTCTCAGGCCGGTTCCAACGCTATGTAGAGTATGTTGTTTCCACGAAGCAGCACGTTGCCATAATTGGTCATCAACTGCTCTTCCCTGCACTCAGTTGCTCCCTCCAGAAGTATGTTCATGTGTCCATCGCACTTGATCATTTTGCCCTTATACTCACATCCATTCTTCAGCATAACAGAGATGTTGGCGTTCAATTGCTTGATCAGCACATTCAACGGTTTCTTACTGGGCTCCATGCAAGCACCTTAATTTCTCAATATACCCTACCACAACGTCATTGACTAATAAAGTTTTATGAGTGCTTCCTGATCATCGCATCAGATCTCCCTGCTGTTTCCACAGGCACGCCGAATCTCAATCACGCTAGCAAGAGCAGCAAACGTGCTCGCAAGGCGTTGGCAATCTTCTCACGCTCTGGCGGCGGCTCAACTGTGGGGCAAGTAATAATAGCGGCTGGAAACAATCTGAATTCGGGGATTCCGAAATGAAGTATGAAATAAGATACAGGCCAGCCTATTCAATGCTCGTTGTCAACCTTGAGCAGGGCGAGACAATAACCGGCGAAGCTGGAGCAATGACATACATGGACCCAGCTATAGAACCGCACACGAGAAAGAGAGAGAAAAGCCTCCTAGGCAGCCTGGGCCTAGCAGTCGTAGGCAGACAGTCCTTCTGGGTGAACGATTATACCGCAACAAAAGGTCCTGGAGAAGTAGCGCTAGGTGCTGCGCCAGTAGGCGACATAGAGATGCTTGAAGTCAGACCAGGCTATGGCTACGTGATCCAGAAAGCCGCATACATAGCGTCAACGGAAAACGTTGACCTAGACGTAAAATGGGAAGGCTTCACTAAAGGATTATTCGGCCAGGGTCTCTTCATGATAAGAGTCACAGGCAACGGCACCCTCTTCATAAACACTTTCGGAGCAATAGACAAGCACACGCTGAATGCAGGACAGACGATGATAGTTGACAACTTCCACCTTGTGGCCTTCAGTGACACCTGCCAATACAAAGTGACAAAATTCGGCGGACTCAAAGAAACACTGTTAGGCGGCGAAGGCCTAGTGACCGAGATCACTGGACCAGGAGACATCTACGTACAGACAAAGAATCTGAAAGAGTTTGTCGACTGGCTGTGGGCTTTGATGGAACCGAGAGTTCAGTCAAGAGCCCGCTAAACTCCATTTTTCCGAGTATGAAGTAGACGCAACATAAACTGAGAGGAGAACCTGTTATCTTGGGAGACCTGTTTCAGAAAGCCTGAGCAAAAGTTATTTCACCTTCGAATAAGACTTAAGTAACGACTTGCAATCCCCAGAAGGTGACGCTGAAAATGAAGATATCCGTCATAGACCACGTCTATTTGGAAAAGGAGCACATAAAGAGATTACGCTCGCTCGGTGATCTCGAAGTTTTCGATGAGCCTCCAAAGACGCTTGATGAATTGAAGAAAAGGACAGAAGCTGCTGACATAGTAATGGTTGGTTGGACTGACTTGACCAGAGAGGTCATCGGTTTTTCAAAGAGGCTCAGAATGGTTTCAATATGGGCAACAACATGCCATTACGTGGACCTCAAAGCCGCAGGAGAAAGAGGGATAGTAGTCTCACACGTCTCGGGCTATGCTATGGAAGCAGTTGCTGAACACACCTTCGCTCTCTTGTTGGGGGCGGCTAGAAGATTGACGCAGGCTGACAAGCACGTTAGAAAAGGTGACTTCGATTGGAGACCTTTTGGAGGCGTCGAATTACAAGGAAAGACTCTCGGAATAATCGGGACAGGATCCATCGGCTGTCGAGTGGCCGAAATCGCCAAGGGTTTTGACATGCAGATTCTGGCCTATGACAAATCCCCAAACGTGAAGAGATCTGAGCAGATCGGAATGGAATATGTTGATCTCCAAGCACTCTTGAAGAAAAGCGACTTCATAACCATACATGTGACTCTGACGCCTGAGACAGCGGGTCTACTAGGAAAAAAGGAGTTCGACGCCATGAAAAGAGGCGTTGCATTAATCAACACGTCCCAGGGCAAAGTAATCGACGAGAAGGCTTTGGTCGATGCGCTTAAGTCAGGCAACGTATCTTTCGCAGGTCTAGATGTGTTTTCTGAAGAACCCCCAGCCAAAGATAATCCGCTGTTCAAACTTGACAACACGATATTGTCGCCTCATATCGGGTTCCATACGGTTGAGGCAATAAGAAGATGCACAGACATTTGCATCGACAACATTGCAAGGTTCATGGAGGGACACGCTCAGAATACCTGCTAAAATGGGATCAAGAATGGAAATGGATGGTGAATTGTTTTGTTTCTGAGCAGAGAAGAAGAGCGAATACTCAAAGGTGAATTTGGAGAAGGAACGCAGAAAGCGCTTGAACTGCTTGTGGCGATTGGAGATGCATATGACGCTGAAGAAATGATTCCCATAACTCGTGCACATGCCGCTTCAAGTGGCCAGGAAGGAGACCTGTATTTTGTCGAGCTCCTGGCAAATGGAGGGGCACGTTGCAAAGTGCCCACGAGTACTAATCCGGTGTACGACATCAAGTATTTTGACGAGCTTTTTGCATCTCCAAAAGATGAGGCGGAAGTCGCCCGGAGAGTCGTGGAAGCCTACAAGGTGGTGGGCGCAATACCAAGCTGGAGTTGCTTACCATACTTGGCGGAGAATATTCCACTATTCGGCGAAACTGTCGCCTTCTCAGAGTCAAGTGCCACCCCCTACGTGAATTCGGTTATTGGCGCCCGCACAAACCGTGAAGCAGCCCAGAGTGCCCTAGCTGCAGGCGTCATAGGTAAGACTCCTAAGTATGGATTGCACATTAGAGAAAATCGAAAAGCCACAGTTTTGGTCAACGTGGAAGCTGACTTGAAGGATGAGTTTGACTACACGCTGCTGGGGTACCACGTCGGCAAAGAAGTGGGATACGGAATTCCTGCGCTTACTGGCATAACGAGGCGTCCGTGCACAGAGGAACTGATAAACTTCTGCGCGATGTCAAACACTTCTGGCGCAATATCGATGTTTCACATTCCGGGTTTCACGGTTGAGGCGGAGACGATTGAAGAAGCGTTTCAAGACGACGTTCCAGAAGAGAAAATCACGGTGACAAAGCATGAGCTTGATCAGGCTTATGAAGAGCTTCAGACGACAAGTGGCAAGATAGATTTCATCATGCTCGGGTGCCCTCATTACACGTTGAAGCAGTTAGAGCATGTGGCCGGGCTCTTGGGTGGGAAGAAGATAGTCAAAGGCCTTGCCTTCTGGGTGTGCACGTCGGCCACGACCAAGATGTTGGGTGAAAGAAGCGGCTACGTGAAAATCATAGAGGACGCAGGTGGGCATGTTGTGGTGGACACGTGCATTGATGAGCCATGCTGGATAGCTTACAAAGACAAAGTTGGCATGACGGACTCGCCCAAATGCGCTTACTACCGGAGATTCAGAGACGTCAGAGTGGCAAGGCTTCAAGATTGCGTCGAAGCTGCCGTGAAGGGGAGATGACGATGAGGAATTTGGAAATGACTTTGAAATGTCATAAGATCATAGGTGGCTGCGGTGTAGGCGAGGCCCTCGTCTCCCATGAACCTATTTGCTTCTACCTTACAGACCCGAAGACAGGCATAGTCAGAGAGAAAAGCCACGAATTGGCGGGAAAGAACGTTGCAGGTAAGGTGTTGGTTTTTCCTTCAGGAAAGGCCAGTTCTGTGGTTCAGATAGATGGTCTCTTCAAACTGGCTTTGCATAATGTTGCTCCTAAAGCAATGATAGTCAAGGATGTCGAAACAGTGCTCATCGTCAGTGCATTCATTGCAAAGGTTCCACTTGTGAACAGATTGGAGAAGGACCCGTTTGAAATCATACACGATGGCGACCTAGTCGAGGTAAACGCGGAAAAAGGCCTAGTTAAGATAGAGAAACAAAGAGACTAGAACATTCATCGTCGAATACAGATTCTTGCGTCTACGCTGTCGCGTGAGTTGAGGCATTTTCGTGTGACTTGGTTGACCGATACTGATTGTTGCAGGCGCTGGCGATACATGACGCTTGCTGACTAGGCCACACCGTTCAGCACTTGGAAATCTATGCCCTTTTCTCCAGGAACCTTTTGATCCGGGTCATTCCCTCTTTAAGCTGTTCATAAGAGACTGAATAGGATATTCTGAGATGCCCTTCGCCTGCTTTTCCGAATCCTGATCCAGGTGCGGTCACCACTCCAGCTTCTTTCAATAGATCCGATGCGAAAATCTCATCTGATCTTTCGAAGTTTGAGAAGTTTGGAAAAACGTAGAACGCTCCCTTGGGCTTGACATAAGGCACAGATCCGACCTCATTGAGTTCCTGAAACATGAATTTCCTTCTTCTATCATACTCCGTCACCATTTGGTGAACGCAATCTTGGGGCCCTGCCAAGGCGGCAACAGCTGCTTTTTGTGAGATTGAGTTCGGACACAGGACCGCGTAATAGTGCAAGTTGCGCAGGATAGTCGAGAGTTTCTTTCCTGCCACTGCGTATCCGATTCTCCATCCGGTCATGGCGTATGTTTTTGAAAAGCCGTTCACCGTGATGGTTCTGTCTTCCATTCCAGGCAATGAGCCTATGCTTATGTGTCTGGCATGATCGTAGACTATTTTCTCGTAGATCTCATCTGCGAAGACTATTAAATCATGTCTTTGCGCAACTTCTGCTATCATTTCGAGTTCCTGCTTCGAGAACATGTGCCCCGTGGGGTTGGATGGGTTGCACATCCAGATCATTTTGGTCCTGCGGGTTATCTTTCTTTCCAAGGCTTCTTGGTCTATTGTGTAGCTTTCTTTTTCATCAAGTGAAACCGGAACAGGTTTTGCTTCTGCAATTAGGGTGTCTTCGAAACACGCAGGGTAGTACGGATCAAGAATCAGGGCTTCATCGCCTGAATTCAATAAGCCCAATGCGGCGATCAGCATGGCCTCTTGGGAGCCTGAAGTTACGGTTATCTCTGTTTCTGGGTCAGCGTCAATTCCATTTTCTCCCTCCAGCTTTTCAGCTATTGCCTCACGTAGCTCTGGAGTTCCATTGATTTCCGTGTAATGAGTGAAACCTTTTTCGGCAGCCTTCAAAGCCGCTTCTACGATATGCTTCGGCGTTACGAAGTCAGGCTCACCTTGCTCTAGATGAACAACATTCTCCATTCCCGCCGAGAGCTCGAGCATTCTTCGAATCGCTGAAGGTTTTATTGAGCTCACTCTGTAGGAACCATCAAACAATACTCTTAGCCACCCCTTCTGTTCAGTTCAGCTTCGCAAGCATAATCGCGAGCAAAGTCATATAAGAATGAGGACGTATGAGTATCAATTCTTTTCATTTTGACATCACACACTCCGATTTTTAGCGCGCGCGCTGCTCACCTCTTTCATTATTGCCCTCTTCTCTTTATTCGACATTTTTGAACCTCTAGTCTGTCTTCTGTTGTTGTGCAGATTTAAGGCTTAAACTAGAAAAAGAGAGTGAGTTCTAGTAGTAGTATATTATCGTTGCCGTTTCAGTTGCTCCAAGTACTAATGGAACTGTTCCAGTTGCTCCAAGTAATAATGAACTCGTTAACTATTCATTGTCGCTAATCAATGCGGATAGACAATCGTACGATCTTCAAAACGTAACTCTTAGCTCAGTGAATTCGGGGCAACAACACGCGGAGAACATGCTTCAAAATCATTATTTTAGCCATTGGGATATGCAGGGCTACAAGCCTTATATGAGATACACGTTAGCGGGAGGGGAAGGTTCAGTTGCAGAAAACTGTGCTGCACAACTGGGTTATTACTCAAGCCTCAAGGAAGTTCTGAAAGACATGGAATGCGGAATGATGTATGATGATGCAGCATCCAATTGGGGACACAGAGACAACATCTTAAGCCCGTTACATAACAAAGTGAGCATCGGCATTGCTTACGACAATAACAGCATATACTTTGTTGAGGATTTTGAG